>AUXO011382401.1_pt1 | contig 40793 bp, 77 predicted proteins | sample 768731 | NCBI WGS metagenome assembly AUXO01 (sample SAMN02715735, study PRJNA202380) | gut metagenome | biome: sheep rumen | host: Ovis aries | place: New Zealand: Palmerston North | reverse complement strand
ATTGGTATTAATCAACTTAGAGAAAATATTGGTGGTTATGGTAATCCATTAGTTACTAGTGGTGGAAGAGGTTGGAAACATGGATGTAGTGTTAGACTTATGTTGAAGAAAGGTAAATTCTTTGATGAAGATGGAAATGAACTATCTAGTAGTGCAGAAAGTCCAGCAGGATATATCATGGAATGTGCAGTTCTTAAAACAAAAGTTTGTCCATGGGATAGAAAACTAGGAAGAACTTGTATCTCTTACTCTAGAGGTGTTGATATCCTTCAAGACACTATTGATGTTGCTACTTATTTTGGTTTAATTGATAATCCAGTTCCAGGTACCTTCTACCTTAAAGACCCAGATAATGGTGAAATAATTAATGATAAGGATGGTAATCCAATTAAGATTAGAGGAAAGAAAAATATTAAACCATATTTTGAAGAGAACTTAGATATGTGGCATAAAGTCTATAATAAAGTTTATGAAAAGTTATCTCAAAAGGATGACCCAAATATTGTTGCATTTGAGAAGATGTTAAATATTAATGTTAGTGAATCTTTCAATGTTGACTTTGCAAAGGAAGAAGAGTAATATGAATGATTCAAGTAAAATTTTATATAAAAGAAGTGACTATAGAGATTTTGAAGAATTTCTAGATGTAATTACAAGACAAATTAAATTATTAATTGAAACTAAACAAGTATTTTCTTTCCATGAGAATCCAATGAATACTGGAGAATATGTTCTTCAATTTGGTTCTAGTAAAGTATCAGAAACCACAAGTTTTCCAGTATGGTTAAATGCTCAAGAAATGTTGGACTTAAGTGAAGTAGCAAGACAAAGAGATTATGACAATGCCAAACAAATAATCAAAGAATTTGAAGAAGATGATGATGACTTCTGGAATGAGGGGAATAAAGGAAATGGCGGAAACCCTCAAGCATAGTACTAGGTACTATAGTGATTTGCAAGAAACAGATATTTGTAAAAAATTTGGTGCTACAAAGCAACCTAACTCAGGAAGTGGGCATTTTAGAAAGGGTGATGCTATTAACTACAATGCTTCAATACTCATAGAGGCAAAGACTTGTACAAGTGAAAAAGAATCTTTCTCTATTAAAAAAGAGTGGATTAAGAAGAATAAGAATGAGGCATATACTCAAAGAGTGTTTCATGGATGTGTTGCCTTTAACTTTGGGCCAGAGCAAGATAACTACTTTGTAATTGATGAAAAATTATTTAAGTTTTTAATAGAGAAACTAGAAGAAGAATACAAATAAAGTTGACAAATATAGTTTTAAGGTTTATAATTTATAGTGAGATGATTTGTTGGAACAATTTTAAATTAGGCAAGAGATTAAATTATGAATCTCACTTCAATTCTCATACACAACAAACTTATGTAATTAAAAGAGATTTAAAGAAGTTACATAGAGGTTGGGGTAAACATAGAATTGAGGATGAAACCCATTCTATTTATTGTGAAAGATTGAGTAAAGTTGTTTACTACCAAAAGGGGAAACCTAAAAAGAAATTGACTTATTAATAAATTAATGATATAATATAATAAGAAAATAGGAGTGTTATTATGAGCAAAGAATTAGAAGCATTACGCAATTTAACTCAAATGGCATATAACTATGCAGGTTTTGATGAAAAATTAACAAAAAATGTAAGGGGTTATTTTGAAATCATTGAAATAGCACTTAAAAGAATACCTGAATTAGAAAAAGAAATAGAAGACACTCATATAGCATATACTATGGCTATTGAAAAACATATTAAAGATGAGAATGAGTACATTCAATGGGTTCAGGAAGGTGGATACGACAAAACTAGAGTCCAAGCATTAGAGATTATTGTAGAGAAAAGGGTTAACATTGGTTCCTTTATAAAATGTTGTTCAAATATAAGTTATGAAGAATATAAAAAACAATGGGGCAATTGGAAAAAAGATATTTTATATAATTTAAGCAAAGAACCACTAACCCAAGAAGAGTTTGACTTATTAAAGAAAGTGTTGTAATTATGAGATTAAGAGCAATAGTAAAGACTGAAAAAGCATTTGATTTGAAACAATTTTGTTTAATCTGTGAAGAAACTATTGATGAAAACCCAAACTTATCTTTTGATGAGTTGGTAGAAAAAAGTTATAAAGAACTCTTATATAGTTTTATAGAAGATTTTGGATATGAAATTATTTCAGTTAATGAACAAGACAAAGATAAAGTTTTATATTGGGTAAAGCAAAATATAAAAGATATTTTAGAAAAACGAAAGAACAGTTGAAATTGTTATGAGATTAGTTTTAGATAACTTAAAAATTGAATTAGAAAATCAACAAGAAATAAGAGATTTTTGGAACATTATTTGTTTTGCTTTAGACTTACAAGCAGAAAGAGATAAAGAAAACAAACCTTGCATGACTGAAGATGAACTCGAATTAGCAAGAAGATTAAGAGATATTACTGAAAAGTCTTGGGATTAGTAGAGGAATTGTTATGACAAGAGAAAGAGCAAATAAGTTTTGTGGTAAATTAGTTAAATTAACATTCAAAAGATGTTGGTTTAATGAAGCCACACAAAGTTGGGTAAATGAAGATGAAGAATATATAGGTGAATTTAATCATTGCCAACACCCAACTCAAACACAATACTATCAATTAGATAGTGATAATTGGTTGCCTACTAATAATGCTTGTTGGTCAGCAAATAGCATTAAAACAATAAAAGAGGAATTGTTATGAGTTATAAATTAGCAGGTGTTATTTGGAATAATGATGGAACTATGGCAACTAAAAAATTAACACCCTTAGAGGCACTTGATAAAATCGCATATTCCTATGGTTATGATGAAAATGTCAAAATTATTGAAACTGCACTTAAAAACTATCAAGAGTTATTGAAAAGACCTTGTGTTCTTGTAGGAAGAACAAACGGACATACAAAAGCACTTATTGATACAATTTGTAAAAATTACAAAGAAGTTAAAATAACTAACCTTGAAGATGAAAAGAAACTCAAAGCACTTGACATTATTCAAAGGAAAAGGGTTAATTTAGAAGATTTGGATGATGCTATTTATGAAGATAGTTACCACGAAGATAATGAACATAATGCCATTGACATTTATAATCAAAATAGATTTGAGTATAAACATTTAACTCAAGAAGAATTTGACTTATTGAAAGAGGTGTTGTTATGAATAAAGATGAACTTTTATTTAATATTGTAAATGTAGAAACAGTTAAAGAACGAAATATAATGGGTTGCTCAGAAAATTGGTATAATCCCTATTATGCTATTAAGAAAACCTTTACATATAAAGAATTAGAAAAAATGTCAGAAGAGGAATTAAATAATTTAGTTAAATTAGCCGAGGCTATTTCAGAAGGGCTATATTAAATGAATAAAGGATTAGAAGCATTAGAATGCCTAATGAATGGGTGTTGTAATAGATGCACAGACTCAATATGTGGAGAGAAAAACAATGGTGCTTGTCGTTATTTTCAAAAGTATAAAATCATTGAAACTACACTCAAAACAAATAAGAAAAAATTAGATGCAATAGGTGAAATATTAGTTAACATTTCAAAAGGAAATTATTCTGACTTATATATTGCCACAGATGAAATTAGAGAGGTGCTTGAAGATGAGTGAAGAATTAGAAGCATTAGAAGATATTATTTTGTATCTTAATGCAAATGAACCAATGGGTTTTTATTGTAATAATATTAAAATTCTTAAAACCGCATTGAAAAAGCAAGAAGAAGACCAAAAATACTATAATAAAATTGCAAGAGCAAATCTTGAAATAGGACAAACTAATTGTAGATTAAACGAGTTAGTGGACAAGCAATTCTCCGATTTAATCAAATTAGAAACTTTTGTAGAGATTATTGTAAAGAAAAATGTATGTATTCATGATTTGAAAAAATCAAAAACAGTAGAAGAATATAATGGTTGTCGTGAGTGGGAAGAGCAATTAACTCAAGAAGAGTTCGAGTTGTTAAAGGAGAAGTTATTGTGAGAAAATACACTAAAGATTTAGTAAATAAACCCGTATGTGAAATTACTTTTGATGACATTATAGAATTACAATTAGCATTACAAAGACTTATAGTATTAGAAAAATCGTTAAGAAAAAATGCTACTAGAGAAAAAGCGAAAATGCTTAATAAATATATTAAAAAGTATTACATTCCTGAAAAGTGTTGGAGAAATGTTCATTATACTATTGACTTCAATGAGAGATGTGCTACTATGTACTGGGATTTATTAAAAGATGTTCCACAAAGTAGTGGAACTATATTTCCAACTTGTGAAGAAGATTAGAGGAGGTATTGTTATGACTTTAAATGAACAAGTTAAAAAGTATGCTGAATTAAAAAAGCAACAAGATGCAATTAAAGAAGAAATGGATTCTTTAAAAACTTCTATTGTTGAAGAAATGGGAGATGCCACTTCTTTTGAAGCAGATAATGGTGTTGTTGCCAAACTAGTTGCCAAAGAAACCTTTAAATATAAAGATGAAATTGGTATGATTAATTACTTAAAAGAACATGGAATGAGTTCCTTTGTTGTTGAAAAGATTGATACTAAATCAATGAATAAAGAACTTAAAAAGGGAATGAGTTTAACAGAGTCTCTTTCTCCAATGTTCACAAAAGAAACAACAGTATCATTAACTGTTGAATAGTGTCTTATGACACTTTATGGGCCTATAACTCAATTGGGAGAGTGCCACATTTGCATTGTGGAAGTTGAGAGTTCGAGCCTCTTTAGGTCCACCACATACTCCTGTAGCACAAAGGTTAGTACCCACGACTTATAATCGTGTCATCTTGGTTCAAGTCCAAGCAGGAGTACCATAGTGTATAATATAGTGTTGGAGGATTCTTATGTTAGAAAAAGAAGACATGTTTGATATAAAAAATGAATATTGTGAGTTATTAAGAAAAATTAAAAGAGAAGGTGTTGAAGATTTAATTGCTTATCTTGAAGATACAGACTTTTTTGTTGCTCCAGCATCTACACAATATCATTGCTCATTTCCAGGAGGACTTTGTTTACATTCATTAAATGTTTATCATGCTTTATGTTCATTAGCAGAAAAATTCCTTGATGATAGTTCATATAAAGAAGAAAATCTTATTGTTATTGGATTATTACATGATATCTATAAGATTGGATTCTATGAAGAATACATTAAAAATGAAAAGGTTTATAGTGCCTATGGAAAGAAGATGGATGAACTAGGTGCTTTTGATTGGGTTTCTTCTAAGATGTATAAAGTTAAAGATGCAGAAGATAGAAACATTATTGGAAACAAAGGATTCACTTCTTATTATAGAGCAAGTAATTTTATTCCATTAGAAAAGAATGAGATTAGTGCTTTAGTTAATCAATACTCAGCAGTAGATAGAGATGTCTCTATGGATTTATCTAATATCTTAAGCAAGAATCCTTTAGCAGTAGTATTACATGCAGCAGATATTATTGCTACATATTGTATTGAAAAATAAGATGGCAATTAATAAATTAATCCAGAAAGAATTAGAGAAAGTAAAGATTGCAAAAATTGGTCCATATGACCAATTCAAGCATTCTTTTCATATTGAGAAGTTCAAAGAAAAAACTTTTGAGTTAAATCATGAATACCTTATTAAATTAGATAATAGTTTATTAAATGCTACTTCAAATGATTTATTAGTTAATAATTGGAATAATGGAAAATATCCTTTATTCCCTTATATGAAAGCAGTACCAGTTAAGAAGATTGGGAAGATGTTATATTTTTATGGTGTATATTATAATATAGACACTAAACAAGAAACACAAGAAGAATGGGTAGGATGGTTACCTATTGAAAATATAGAACAAATAGAGGTGTAATATGGAATCACTTGCAGTAAAATATAGACCACAAACTTTTGAAGAAGTTAGCGGGCAGAATGTTGTAGTTAAGATTTTAAAGAGACAACTAGAAATAGGTGAGTTTAAACATGCCTATTTATTTTGTGGTCCTAGTGGGGATGGTAAAACTACTCTTGCTAGAATCTTTGCTAGAGAACTTAATCATGGTTTAGGGACTCCAATTGAAATTGATGGTGCTTCTAACAATGGTGTAGACAATGTTAGAAGAATTATTGATGATTCTAAGTCAAGAGCCCTAGATTGTGAATATAAGGTCTTTATTATTGATGAATGTCATGCAATTTCTAGTCAAGGATGGCAGGCATTCCTTAAATGTATTGAAGAACCATCTCCATATACAATTTTCTTATTTTGTACTACAGACCCTCAAAAGATTCCAGCAACTATTATTAATAGGGTAACTAGATTTAATTTAACTAGAATTAAGACTAACCTCATTAAAGATAGATTACTTTATATTTGTAAACAAGAAGGATTCCTTAATTTTGAAGAGTCTTGTGACTATATTGCAAAGTTATCTTGTGGTGGCATGAGAGATGCTATCTCTATGCTTGAAAAATGTGCAGGATTTAGTAATGATTTATGTATCACAAATGTGATACAAAGTTTAGGTAACTTTTCTTATGAAACTTTCTTGGACTTGACCAATAGTTTAATTGATTGTGACCAAAGAAGGGCCTTAAATATTATTGAAGATTGTTTCAATAATGGAGGAGATTTAAAAGTATTTATTGAACAATATTTAGATTTCATTTTAGATTTAAATAAGTATTGTTTATTTAATGATATTAGTTTAACTAAGATTCCAACATCTTTAGAGAATCCTAAACAAAAGGGAGACACTAGATGTATTAAATTTGCAGTTGGTATTGAAGACAATGTCAAGTACTATAATTATTTAGTTAATAAGATTTTAGATATTAAGAACTCTTTGAGATATGATACTCTTCCAAAGACTACTATTAGTATTGGATTAATTAATATTTGTAGAGGTATTTAAAGTGGTTGGACAAAAGAAGTTATTAGATAAGTTTAATTCTTACTCTTTAACTACTTTACCTCATTCAATTCTTTTAGTTGGTGATGGTGGATGTGGTAAGCATACACTTATTAAGGAGTTTGCATCCAAGTTTGAAGTAGAAGTTGTTGATATTAGTTCAAACATCTCTTTAGAATTAATTGAGGAAATTTCTAATGTAGTTGTTCCAACTATTTATATTATTGATAGTTCAAAGATTACAGAGAAGAATCAAAATGCTCTTTTAAAATTCTTAGAAGAGCCTTCTATGTATGCCTACATTTTTATTCTTACAACAAGTAAGTCTATTTTACTTAATACAATTATTAATAGATGTGTGGTGTTTGAATTTGCACCATATACTAAAGAGGAATTAAAGACCTTCTTAGGTAAAGAAGATGAATCTATTTTAGATATTTGTACAACTCCAGGTCAAGTACAATCTTTACACATCACTAAGTTAGGTGAGTTAAAACAATTATGTAATACAATTATTACTAAGATAGGAAAGGCCAATTATTCAAATACTTTAAGTATTGTTAAGAAGATTAATCTAAAAGATGAGTATGATAAATTTGATATTAATGTATTTTTCAATACTTTATTAAATGAAATCTTAAGTGCTTATAGCAATTCTCAAGATGTAAAACTTTTTGAGATGTATAATTTAGTGTTAAGTAGTAAAAAGAAATTAAGAGATTCTAGATTAAATAAAGAATTATTTATGGAGAATTTCTTAACATCTATGTGGGAGTTTACTAGACAATGAGTTTAGAGAGAATTAAACAACTAAAAGAATCCATAGAGAATAAAACTATTGACAACTCTCTTAAGGTTTTCAAGTGGAGTGATAATCCTTTTCTTGCTTATCAATATGCTAGAGAGATTGCCAAAATTAAAGGAATGACTATTCAATATATTGATTCATTTCAAGAAGTAATTGATAATTTAAATAGTGCTTTCTCTTTTAATGATGAATCTTATTTTTACATTTATTCATGTTCTACTTTTGAATGTCCTCAAGAAGTTAATTTAGAAGATATTCAAAATGTGGTTGTTATTTGTGAAAAAACTCCTATTGAAAGTGAAACTATTTATGAGTTTCCAAAATTAGAAAAGTGGCAAGTAATGGCCTATATTAAATCTAAATGTATTGGATTAGGGGATAGAGAGATTGAATGGTTATATGATATAACCTCTAATGTTAAAGATAATATTTATAGACTAAATAATGAAGCAGATAAGATTGGATGCTTCTCTAAAGAATTCCATCAAGATGTATTTAGAGAATTAAATGAAAATAGTGGCTATAGTGATATTAGTCCTCTTACAATATTTAACTTTACTAATGCAATTATTAAAAGAGATTATAATGGAATTAAAAAAGTATTAGAAGAAATTGATAGTATTGATGTAGAGGGTGTTGGATTAATAACTATTCTCCATAAAAACTTCAAACAAGTGATTGATATTCAAATGGGAAAGAATGTTACTTATGAATCCTTAGGAATGTCCTTGAAACAATTTAAAGCAGTTGAATATAATTGTGGAAAGTTTTCTTCAAGTGAGTTGATTAGAATCTTCAACTTTATTACAGATATAGATTATAAACTAAAGAGTGGTTTATTAGATTTATCAAATAGTAGATTAATTGATTATATAGTTTGTGGGGTGATGTCATGAAAATTAAAATCAATAATATAGCGTGGAAAATTATTTTTGAAGAAAAGATTAGTGATGATAATCCAATGGGTCTTTGTAGACCATCAAGATTAGAACTTCATCTTTGTACTAAAATGGCTAAAGAAGCAATTAGAACAACTATTATTCATGAGGTTACTCATGCTTATATGTTCTCTTGTGGATTTACAAAACCTTATTCAGAAAGTGAGATGTTATTCTCAGAAGAACAGTTATGTGATTTCCTAGCCATGAATATTGAGAATATTTTAAGTATATCTAATTATATTTGGGATGTATACTTAAAAAGTTTACAAAAAAAGTAAATATTGTATAATACAATGAGGTATTAGAATGCTTATTGGTATTTGTGGAGATATACATTGGTCAACTTATAGTTCTATTTTAAGAAGTAGAGGTAAGAATTTTTCTACAAGGTTGGAAAACCTTATTTTATCTTTGTCTTGGGTAGAATCTTTATTTAAAGAAAAAGGATGTGAAGAAGAAATCTTTCTTGGGGATACTTTTGATAGACCCGACATCAATTCAGAGGAGATTAGTGCATTAAGTGAAGTTGAATGGAATAAAACTACTAGATTAAAACATTTTCTTGTAGGTAATCATGAGAGTGGTGTTGCATCTTTAGTATATAATTCTACTCAAGTTTTACATAAATTGGGCTCTATTGAAGATACACCCTACATATATCCTTTAGATGATAAAACAGAGATTTTATTTTTACCATACATTACCGAAGATAATAGAAAACCTTTAAAAGAATATCTAGAAGGTAGAAATTCTTTTAAAAAACTAATTGTTTGTGCTCATAATGATATAAAAGACTTCCAAATGGGTGGTTTTATATCAAAAACAGGATTCAAGGTGAGTGAAATAGAGGAAAATTGTGATTTATACCTTAATGGTCACTTACATAACTGTGGATGGGTTTCTAAGAAGATTTGTAATGTTGGAAATTTAACAGGACAAAACTTTAGTGAAGATGCTTTTAAATATAACCACCATGTTGCAATTTTAAATACTGATACTTTAGAGATGACTTTCTATGAAAATCCTTATGCTTTTAACTTTTACAAGATAGAGATAAATGAGCCTAAAGATTTCAAAGTTTTTGATAATTTAAAGTCAAATGCTATTGTATCTATTAGATGTAGAGAAAGTTTACATAATGAGTTACTAGAAGAATTAAAAAAGCATAATAATATTATTGAACATAAAATTATTATTTATAGAGAAACTACAACCAGTGGGGAGGTAATCTCCTTTAATACAAATGCAGACCATCTTGAGATGTTCAAAGATTTTATTTTGAATAGAGAAGATGTGGGCTCTACAAGTATTGTAGAAGAAGAATTAATGGAGGTATGTAAATAATGAAAATTGAAATAACAAATACCTTTTTAAAAGAAGTAACAAAAGCATTAAAGAAAGAATTCCCATATAGTGATGGCTATTTAGAAATATCAAATGTTGAAATTTCTTTTATATGTGAAGCCTTTTATACTTTAGAAATACATTGGGGATGTGTAGATAGAGGTATACATCATTCAAACAAATTATCATTTTTTGAAGATGCTAGTATTGAGTATATTAGAGGAATGTTTGCTAGAGTGGTATTAGAAGCATCTGAGGGAGTAGTGTTGAATTATGACAATTAAGTTTAAAACTTTACATATTCACCACTTCCTTAGTTTTGATAATTCCACTATTGATTTAAGTAATAAGGGATATTGTCTAGTTAAGGGAATTAATAAGAATCCTAAAGATTCAGCAAAGAGTAATGGTAGTGGTAAATCCACTATTTGGAATGCTCTTTCTTTTGCTTTACTTGGAGAAACCTTAAGTGGATTGAAAACTAATCTTCCAAACCTATACTTTAATGATGGTTGCTATGTTGAGTTGGAATTTGAAATTGATAATAATAAATATAAATTAATTAGAAGTAAAGATGATACTACCCTAGGAACTACCCTAAAGGTCTACCTTAATGGTGAGGATAAAAGTGGAAAAGGTATTAGAGAATCACAAGCAGTATTGGACCAATTACTTCCAGATATTACTAGTGAATTGCTTGGAAGTGTAATTATTTTAGGACAAGGAATGCCCCAAAAGTTTTCATCTAATTCCCCTAGTGGGAGAAAAGAAGTTCTTGAACATTTAAGTAAATCAGATTTTATGATTCAAGATTTAAAAAATAGAATCTCAAATAGAGAGATTTCTCTTAATTCAACCCTTAGAGCATATAATGATGAATTAATATCACTAGATTCAAAAGAAGAAGTATTTACTAATCTTTTAAAAGAAACTAATGATAAACTTTTAAATTATCTTAATACCTGTTCTTATGTGGACCAAATTAATTTATTGGGAACTGAATTAGAAAGTAAGAAGCAAGAATATGATAAACTCTCTAAAGAATCTATGGAGTTACAAGAAAAGAAGGTAGCAAAAACTAGAGAGTTATTTGATATTACTACTGAGAAACAAAAAATCAAAGATAGATTAACTAAAGAACATGAAGACCAAACTACTTTATTTCTTAATGAGAGACAACCTCTTTTAACTTCTATGTTTACTCAAGAACAAGAATTAACCAAACTAAAAAATATCAAGGATGTATGTCCAACTTGTGGTCAGAAGATTCCTAATGTTATTAAACCAGATACTTCTAAGTTAGAAGAAGATTTAAGAATCACTAAAGAAACCTTACATACTCTTGATGAGGAAATGGCAGAAGATACTAGACTCTTTAAGGAAACTCTTTTTAAATTAGATACAAAATTCCAAGATGCTTGTACTAATTTAGATAAGGATATTCTATTAATAAATACAGAATTGGATTCCTATTCATTAAGGATTGGGGGATTGTCAGAAGATATAAATTCTAAGAATCAGGAATTATTAAAATTAAACTCTTTACAAGAATCTTTTGAATCTTCTAAAAAAGAATTAGAAGACAAGAAGATTGAATTAGAGAAATCTTTAAATGAAATAGCAACAAGAAAGAAAGAGATAACCTTAAATAAATCTAATGTTGAATCTCATTTATCAGTTATTTCTAAAATGAATACTTTAATAAAAAGAGATTTTAGAGGGGTTTTGCTAGGAAATGTAATTAATTTTATTGATTCAAAGGCTAAGGAATATGCTAGTAAAATATTCAATTCCTCTAACATACAATTTGTGTTAAATGGAAATAATATAGATATTACTTTTGAAGGTAAGGATTATGAGAACCTTAGTGGAGGTGAAAAGCAAAGAGTGGATGTTATAGTTCAATTTGCTTTAAGAGACATGATGTCACAATACTTAAATTTCTCATCTAATATTTTAGTTCTTGATGAGATTACAGATGCTCTTGATAGTGTTAGTTGTGATAAGGTGATTAACTTCATTAGTGAAGAGTTAAAGGATGTTGAGAGTGTGTTTATTGTATCACATCATAGTGATGAACTACAACTTCCTGTAGATAGTGAAATTATTGTTGAGAAAAATATATATGGAGTAAGTGAGGTGACTAAATAATGTTATATTCAAAACCAGATGATATTAGATACACGGATATGTGTATTGATTGGGACAAGCATTTTTATGAGCAACCAAGAGATGATGATAAATATTTTATGTATCTCTATTTAATTCTTTATATGTTAGCATGTAAAGAAAATTATTTTAAAAACTATGAAGATTATGATGGTTATTCTAGATGGGCAGCAATTACTCTTTATGCTAGAATTTTAAGGAAAGAAAAGAATGGTGAAAAGATTACTAACATTCTTGATTATGTAAAGGGATGTATGCCTCACACTAGAAATGATTATCAAAAAGAAGCATTTAGATATGTTACAAAAGAAAATGATGAAGAGGTAGGAAATTACTCCTTTGTATATAGAAATTCTATTGCTAGAGATTATTGTAATGAGGATATCATTGCAAGTAATGAAGAAGTATTTGATAACATTCCAAATAGAATAAAGAAGTTAATTAAGAACACTCCTTATAAAAATGATAAAGTAATGTGTAAGAAATTATATATGTCATGCTTACTTACTTTCTTAAATAGTATTACATTACCTAATGATAAGATTAGAAAGTTAAAAATAAAAGAAAAGAAAGTTAAGGATGATGAGGGATACTTTATTAAGCAATTACAAGAATGTAAAAAGGAGGAACCTATTCTTTGGGAATTAGATTCTAAATATTCTCAAACAGTTCAAGTACTTGTGAATTTATTTAGGTCTCAAATTAGTGATGAGATTGATGTAATTCATAATGAATGTATGCCACCAGAAGATGTGGTAGATGCAATTGTTGGAAGTGCATTTGATAATTGTACTTATGATGATTATAATGAAAGGGAAGACCAATGAAGAAAAGTTATTTAGTTAAAACTTTAGAAGATATGAATCAACAAGATGTTTATTCTTTAATCTTGTTTGCTTTGTTTCAACTAAAGGATGATGAAAAATATTCATCATTAAGTACCTTAGCATTTATATTAGATAAAGAACATCTCTTTAATTTAATTAGTGTCTTTGGAGGTATGACAATTACTATTCCAACATCAGAAGACCTTAAATTAATTGTTTGTGGTTTATTAATATATGAAATGGTTAATTTAGAAGACCATAGTTTAGAATCAACTTTAATTGATTTAAGAGGTAGGGGATTTACTGAAGAAGAATTAAAAAACACATATTTAAAAATTTGTAGGGTAATGGAAAAATATGATTTCAGCAAAGAGTAAATTAGCAAAAAAGTTGTATTATATATTGGAGGACATTGATGTTTGGTCTAAAAGACCCTCAGAAGAAGTACTTAAACTTTGTATTGAGGATAGATTGAATGCCTCTACTAAGCAACATGATGATAACATAAATGCAATGTCTGCTTATGTGCTAACTAGAAGTAATTTAAAAGTATTAAAAGCATTAGCAAGAATTTCAAATGCCAAGGAGAAAAAATAAATGGAGTGTAATTTGCTTACTAAACAATCAACATTAACAACTATTTCAGAGAATCAATTAGCAAGATTACAAAATTTTTCTAAATTAATTATTTTAGATTCTATTGAAGAAATGATGTTAAATAATGAAAATATATTAAGTGTTGATTTGGGTTATGGCACTCTTGGAATTAATATTGAGGATAATAAATTAAGATTCAAGTTTGTTCCTAGTGCTAAATTTGAAGGAGAGTTATTGGATACAATTAAAAATAAACATAGCCCTCTTGAAAGTGCAATTGAACAGAGTGTTAAGGTTAAATTAACTCAAACTTATAAGGATTTAATGTAATGCAAGAAGAAACCAAAGAACTTGTTACAATAGATGATAATGACTCTAAGTCTGACTTTTCTCTTGAGAAATTGGAGAATGTTAAGAGTCAAGATGAGTTAAAGGAAATTGTTGACCAATTTAATTTAACTATTACTAAAAAAGAAATGTCAAGAGTTATGAAACAAGATGAACTCTTGGATTTAATATTGAAACAAGCTGGGGATAGAATTGCAAAGAATTCAGATGAAATTTCAACTAAAGATTTATTAGAGTATATGGAAGTATTCCAAAAGAATATTGATAAGTCTCAAGGTTTAGTTGATAAAGTTAAAACTGCTCCAACTATTCAAATTAATCAACATAAGGATGTTGTGGTCAATATTGGAGATTTAAATAGGAATTCTACAGAAAATGTTATAGATGCAGTAAAAGAAATTATTGGTTCATTGGGAGATTCTTCCATGAACTTAGATGAATTAATTAATCAAGTTCAAACATTAAACATAGATGAAGGAGACAAACATGACTAGAGATGAAATTGTTAGTACTATTAAATGTACTGATGAAAATGAATTTGGATTCACAGAAGAAGATTATTTAATTTTTGGAGTTATGCATAGACAACTTCCAAAGAGTGAAAGAAGTTGGCAATGGCTAAAGGAACAAACAGGTTGGCCAGGAAGTAGTGAAGCCTATAGAAATTTTGTTATTAGAAAATTAAAGATGAGTGGTGAACTAGAAAGCAAACCAGTTGCAACTACTTGTGATGAATCCATTACTCAAAAGAAAGAAGAACTCTATAAAGTTAGACAACAAGTTAGAGATGAGTGGTCTACTTATAATAGAATGATGAGAGAGGATGCTAGAATTGATACTCTTAAAGAAACAATTAAAAGTGCAGCATCTACTCTAGTTCCTTTCAAAAAAGTTACATATAAAGGCCCAGAATTTAGTAAGACAGAAGCCATCTTATTATTAAGTGACCTTCACATTGGTGTTGAATTTAATGATTTCTGCAATGTTTATAATTTAGATGTTGCAAGAGCAAGATTAAGTAAACTCATTGATGATACAAAGACTTATTGTAAATTACATAAAGTTGCAAGACTTAATGTTGTGAATCTTGGTGATTTAATTTCAGGAATTATTCACACTACAATTAGATTAGAGCAAGAATTTGATGTTATTGACCAAATTATGAATGCTTCAGAACTAGTTGCAGGATTATTATCAGAATTACAAGGAGTTGCTCCAGAAGTAATTTATAGAAGTTGTACAGATAATCATTCTAGAGCAGTGGCAAATAAAGCAGAAGCAATTGAGAAAGAAAACTTCTATAGATTAATTGATTGGTATATTGAAGAAAGATTAAAGAATACAAGTATTATTTTTAAGAATGATAATTTATCTAAAGAAATTGGTAAATTTGAATTATTAAATGGTAAGAAAGTTATGTTTGCTCATGGACATAATGATAGTCCAAATAGAGTGTTTCAAAGTTATATTGGTGCTACAGAAGAATATATTCATTATGTATTATTAGGTCACTATCATTGTGAAAAAGTTAAGAACTTCCAAAATATGAGGGTGTTTATCAATGGTAGTATTGTTGGAACAGATGACTATGCAGCAAGTAAGAGACTTTATACAAAACCATCTCAAATGTTATTAGTCTTTGATAGAGACAATGTTGTACATTATAGTATCAATTTAGATATCTAATGTATAATATAGAAAGGAAAAATCATGGCAAGAAAACATGTTGTACAATATTATTTAGAAATGCAAAATGTTTATTTTCAAATGCGTGATACAATGAAAGACTTTGATGAGATGCTCAGAAATGGGGAAATTGAAGAGGAAGTCTTTAAACAAGCACAAAAGGATTATTTAGAAGTTGAAGAGAACTATAAAAGAATTAGTTATATCATGTTCTTATTAAATAAACCTCAAAAGAATAGTAAAGAACCAAAAGAAATAGAAGATAATAAAATGTGGTATGATGCTCTTAAGGGGGAATCTAGAGAAGCAATTCTTGATGAATCTAAAGATGCACTTGCCGATTTTAAGAAATTAACTATGGAGGCAAAGAATCATGACAATTGAAGAATTTGTTAAAGATATAGGATTTCCAGAAAATGGAAAAATGGTTGATGGTAAATATATCATCAATTTTGATAATAGTAATGATTACTCTAAAGCCTATACTAAATTAGACAAATATGAGGGTGCAGACTTAGACCCAGAAGATATGGTGTTATCAGATACTTCTAGTGTTATGGTGTATCTTACAGATGATTTTGATATTACATTAAAAGCAGACTTTGTTAAGGATGTCTACACTCTAATTATTGAGGAGGCAAAGTATTAATGGCAGATTATGTTTTAAAGACTATTAAAGATAAAGATGTCTTAAGAGATAGAGCAGATGAGATTGTTCTTGTTTTTAATGACAGGCCAAGAATTAAGGGAATCATTAATGATTTAAAAGAAACAATTAAATGCAATCCTTCTTTAGTTGCTTTAGCAGCACCTCAATTAGGACACAAGGAGAGAATCTTTGTTATTAAGTTTGCTAATGGAGATGTAAGAGCATTTATTAATCCAGCAATCATTAGAAGTGAAGGTATGCATCTAAGTAGAGAAGTTGCTATTGGAATTGATGATAAAGAATATTTAGTTCCAAGATGTGATGAAATTTATGCTACATATCAAACTCCAGATATGATTGGTGATAGATGTGATATGAATAAATTCTCAGGTCCAGTTGCAGAAGTTTTCCAACAAATGAATGACCTTCTTAATGGTGTCTTATTAGAAGATATTGGTTTAGAGTTATTAGATGGTTGGGATGAAGCATCACCAGAAGAAAGAGAAGAAATTATTGCTATGTATTTAGATTCTCTTAAATCAATCCAAACTAAAATTCAAGAGAAGATTGATAGTAATCCAGAATCTAAAGAAATGTCTAAGGCCATTGAGTTTATGACTAAACTTCAACTTGGTGAAATTGAAACAGTTCCACTTACAGAAGAAGAAAAGAAAAAAGTTGAAGAAGTAGAAAAAGCAAAAGCACAGAATGAGAACAACAATTGAATTTAATAGTTCCTTTTCATTTCAAAATGGAATAGAGATACCTAGTATAGGTAACTTTTCCATGGTTGGTGTTGATAATCTCAATCAAAATTATTTTATAGTTGTAGTTACTCAATTAGGAATGACCAAATATCTTACTTGGGGTCCAGTTATTGATAATATAATATGTGATAACTACAAGTTAGAATATCAAGAATTTGAATTTGATGAGAATAAACTTAGAAAGAAGGTAAATGAGTTTCTAAACTCTACAAAAGGAAAGATTCCTAGAGGACCTTCAATCAAGATACAAGATGCTAAACTTATTGATATTGTTGAGGCATTAAGTAATCAAGTTAATCCTTATGAGGAGATTTTAGATGACTAGAGAAATAATTAAAGATTGGTACGGAAAAATAATTGGGAACAGAGAAGAAAGGTCCAATGGAGACATTTATGCTCATGATTTCTATGGGAAACTGTTAGGAAGGTATGACAAGAAAATGAATGTTACCAAAGATTTCTATGGAAAAATTTTATCTTCTGGAGACATTACCACTTCCTTAATATGGGATGCTTGGAGAAAAAAGTTAGGATAAAGTTCTTGACTTTTTTATTTTACCCCTTATAATTAATAGTGTGAGGTCTTGATATGAAAAAAGAAGAAATTTTAAAAAGAATTGAAAATAAAGAAAAAGAGATTGAGAAGATTGAAAAGAGAATTACCAAGTGGTCCAGTGGTTTAAGACCACAAGATATTGCTGTTTGCAAACCTTTTGGTGATTGTGTTTATGGTTCTGCTCCAAGGTCTATGAGTTGGAGAGATTATCATGGAACACCAGAATATCAAGATGCCTCCAAAGCATACAATGACTATATTAATACACATAAAGATATTCCTTCATCAGATGATTGGAATAAAGGACCTAATATTAGTGAGTTAAAGAATGCCTATAGAGATTTAGGTGAAGCAAGAAATACTCTTGAAAAATATAAAGTTGAATTACAAAAATTAGATAATTATGAGAATGCAGAAAAGATTGAAGTTATTTGGGACTTTTTAATGCAATGGAAAGACTTAGCAAATGAATGGTATCATAAGAATTGTGAATATTACTTTAACCTTAAAAAGAATGCTAAAGAAGCCTTAAAACAATATAAGGATGCTCATGATGGTTCTTCTAGATATTTTGAAAGAGAATACTATGAAGATGTTGCACCTTTAACTAGAAATATTATTAAAATTAAATCCAAGTATATCTATCCTGATAAGAATAATCCTTGGGTTTATGAATATGTTCCTGAATCTTACACTATTGATGAAGGTGCTTTAGAGTATGCTTTAGACAAGGAAATCAGAACAAAGTATGAAAATCTTGTCAATGAAATTACACATATTACAGGACCTATTACAGATGCTAGTGGATTAAGTATTGGTGGTAAAGGTGATATTAATGGTATTGTTGTCGGTGAAAATGGTAAAGCAAGAGTTAATACCTTTAGTGCAGAAGGACCTATTCAAAGATTTCATTATAGAACTAGAGTTACAAGAGTGGAGTAGTGTATAATATAATATGAGTGAATTTATTTTTCCTTTAGTGGGTGCTATTGTAATTTATCTTATTGGTGCTATTATTTGCATTGTTTTACTTGTGAAACAAATGAAAGGAAAGAATGAAACTCTAGATAATCTTAGTGCTTCTAGTTGTTTGCTTATGCTTATCTTTATTGTATTAACTTTATTTTTAATTATATTTATAATTTGGGGATGTGAGGTAACTTATTCATGATTGTTGCATTATCTATTGTTGGAATTATTTTAGCAGATATTTGCTTAGATTGTGTTTTACTTTTAGGAGTTCTTTATTTAAGAGATGGCAAATAAAGAGAGAGTTCTTGTTATTGTAGAATCTCCTACTAAATGTGATACTATTAAACCATTCTTGCCTTCTAATTATATTGTAATGGCAAGTGTAGGTCATATTAGTGAAATCAAGGATGGTGGAGACTATTGGAATACGGGTATTGACCCTAAGAATGGGTTCAAGACTAATTTTTCTATTTCTCCAAATAAAAAAGATGTAGTTGAGAATTTAAAGAAACAAGTTGAACTTGCATCTAAAGTTTATATTGCAAGTGACCCTGATAGAGAGGGAGAATCTATTGCATGGTCTCTCAAGAAATTCCTTAAGATTCCTAATGAAAAATATCAAAGAATTACTTTCCACGAAATCACTAAAGGTGCAGTTACTAGGGCATTAGAATCTCCTAGAAAAATAGATGAAGATTTAGTGAATGCCTCTCATGCTAGAATGAAATTAGATAAGATGCTTGGCTATAGACTTTCTCCTATTGCTAGAAAGAGTATTCAAGCAAAGAGTGTAGGTAGATGTCAAAGTGCTGGATTGAAACTTATTTGTGATAGAGAAAATGAAATTATAAACTTTGTACCACAAAAATATTTTGAATTGTGGTTACATTTTAATAAGAATAATACTGCATTTAAAGCAAAATATAAAGGAACTAAACAAGAACCAAAAGATAGGATTCTAGATATCAATGAGGTAAATCAAATCATTGATGAGTGTGAACCTCCTTTTGTTATTTCTAATGTAGAAACTAAAGAAAAGAGAGAATATCCAAAACCTCCTTTTACTACTTCTACATTTCAACAAGAAGTCTCTAGTAAGTTAGGGATTAGTGTTGCTAAGGCTACTGAATGTGCCCAAAAACTATTTGAAGGAATTAGTGTTGGTGGACAACATATTGCTTTAATTACTTATATTAGAACAGATAGTCCAGAAATTAGTGAAGACTTCAAACCTATTCTTGAGTCCTTTGTTAAAAGTACTTATGGGGATTCCTATTATGCTCCAATAAGAAAGGCAAAGAAACAAGAAAATGCTCAAGATGGCCATGAGGCTATTAGGGTTATTGACTTAAGTATGACTCCAGAAAAGTTATCCAGTTTATTAAGTGATAAATTCTTAGTTAAGATTTATGATATTATCTATAAAAGAACTATAGCCACAATGATGAAACCTTGTGTGACTAGTGAGACTACTTATACAATTAATTGCAATAAGCATATCTTTGAATTTATTTCAAGAGAGCAAATCTTTGATGGGTATAAAAAAGTTTATAAATATGATGATGAAGAAAAGGATGAAATCATTAAAGAAACCTTTAAGGTTGATGAACAACTTCATGTAACTTCTTTAGATAGTGAAGAAAAAGAAACAAAACCTAGACCTAGATTTAAAGAAGCAACTTTCATCAAAGAATTAGAAACAACAGGAATTGGAAGACCTTCTACATTTAATGCTATTTTAAAAACACTTTTAGATGAGTCTAGAGGTTATTGTACCAAAGAAGATGAATTTATTGTTCCAACTCAAAAAGGAATGGAACTAAGTAAGTTCATTGATGATAATTTGTCAAATATTATTAATATTAATTACACAAGTGAAATGGAAAAAGGATTAGATTCTATTGCCAAGGGGGAAATGGATGAGAAGGAGTTCTTAAATAATTTTTATCAAAACCTTGAAATCTCTGCACAAAATTGTGCTAAAAATATGCAGAAAACAAAGGGTAATGTGCAGATAAGTGATAAGATGTGTCCAGAGTGTGGAGCACCTATGATTCTTAGAAAAGGTTCTTATGGTTCCTTTTATGGATGTTCTAAATTTCCTAAATGTAGAGGAATAATAAATATAAAAAATAATTGACATTATAATTAATAACAATTATAATATTTAATAGGAGGCAATAATATGATTGCTAGAAAAGTTAAACCAGGTGTTTTAGAAATTATTGATGTAAGTTCTCAAGATGAAATTGAATCATATACTCTTTTAGAAATTAGTGATAAAGATGCTTATTTATTATTAGCATCTTCCAAGGGTTTTAATAAAGATGGAAATATCACTACTATAAATTATGCTAATGGAGATTCTACAGATAAGATGTTTAAGGCTATTGCTCAAAAACATAAAGAATCTAATCCAGATAATTTTATTGATGTTTCAAAGAAATATTCTATTGATGATATTAACATTGATGGGACAAGTATTCTTTTAAGAGACCCTGAGACACATACTATTAGAGTTTGTTATAGAAAGACTACTAATTCTAAAGAGGGCAATATTAATAGATTGTTTATCTCCAATGCTACAAGAGATAGATTCTTTAAATGTGTTAATAAAACAACTAATTATGAAAGAACAAAAAAATACCAATTAACTTCTAAAGATGAAGATTATGCCTATTGGTCTAATTTTATGAATAGTGAATACTTAAGTATTATAAGAAGTTTAAGAGGGCACAAATAAATGGTTGGTCAAATTGTTTTATTTGTCTTATTAGGTGTAGTAGTTTTTTGGGCTATAGTAGAACTAGTTTTATATATTGTGTTTAATATGAAAATGAAAACATATAAGAAAGAATCTAAGAAAACACATAAATGTCCTTATATTATTGAGAAGAAGGAGTAAAGTTTAAATGGGACTTAATTTATATCAAATATTTAAAGATAAGTGGATTCATCCAAATGGAACTATTTGGGTTATTTCAGATACTCATTTTTCTGATTTAGATTGCTATAAGATGAGACATCCTGTTACATTTCAACCAGGAACAGAATATATGCACGACTCTTTAGTTAAATTATTAGATGAAGAACAAATTAAAAAGATAAATGCTAAATGTGGAAAGAATGATACTCTTATTATTTTAGGAGATATTGGTAATATTGAATGTGTTAAAAAATTAAAAGCAAAATATAAAGTTCTTGTTATGGGTAATCATGATAAAGGCGCTTCTAATTATAAAAAATTAATTAAAAGAACAGTTATATCTACCACTACTTGTGAAGATGGGAACCAATTCTATACTATAGAAGAAAAATCTAATAATCTTTTTGATGAAATATATGAAGGTCCTTTAATGATTAATGATAGAATCATTTTATCTCATGAACCTATTGATGTTCCTGAGTATATGTTTAATATTCATGGCCACATTCATGATGAGCATAGTAAGGGTGATGAGCATCATTTAAATTGTTGTGCAGAGGCAATTAACTATACTCCTATTAATCTTAATAAACTTCTTACTAAAGGATTATTAAAAAGGATTAAAGATATTCATAGAGTTACTATTGATGATGCTATTAATAGAGAAGAAGGTAGTGATGTTGATACTATCTTAGAAGGTAAATACTTTAATGTTATTAAGTATAAAGATGGATATCTTATTGTTGCACATAAAAAAGACATGAATGGAGAAGACATTCATGTAATAATTGCAAGTATGGATTCAAAAAGTTTTCCTAGAATAACTCTAGAAAATTTCTATTTCTATTTTGAAGAGTTTAAAAATGATATTATCAGTGCAGGAGAAGAATTTGAAGAATTTAAAAATTGTTCAGAATTTATTCTAAATGCAATGTTTGATGCTAAGTATGGTGTATAATATTTTAGATACTATTTAAAGATTAGGTGGTGATTTAATTGGCAAAAGTAGTATTAAGTGCTCATGACCAAAAAGAGAGTTATGAAAAGGGACAACCAAATATGTTCCTTGATACAATGCTTAGAAAGTTTAAAAAACAAGTAGAAGCAGAAGATATTTTGGGTGAGTGTAAAAGAAGAGAATTTTTCTTAAAAAAATCTCTCAGAAGAAGAGAGAAAGCAAAGAGAGCCAAGATTAGAGATATCAAGGCAAATAAAAAGAGAAAAAGACTCTAAAAGAAAAGTGGTGTCTTTAAAGGGTTGAGGATGAAAGGATAAGAACCTCAGCACACAATAAAAAGACACCATTTAATTTAGCATTTATAATTGAAAAATGTTGACATTATATTAAGAAAGAGGTATAATTAATACAGGAGGATTAGTTATGTTTACCCTAAAACAATTACTTAAAACACTATATTGTGATTATATCACTATTTGCTATGCTGGATTTGGAGAAAGAATTTATAAAGGACTTATTAAAGAGATTCCCCAATCTATTTTAAGCCATTATTCTTCTTTTTATGTTTCATGTGTGCTTCCACAAGACAATGGAGTCTATGTTGAGGTTCATGAAAATAAAAATTTTTTAGAGGAGTAATTATGAAAGTTAAATATTTAGATAGAGAATCTACACTAAAAGAAATTGAAAATTTACAAAAAAGAATTACTTTTAACAATGAATTAAATAAATTTGTTAGAAAATTCATGAAGGATAGAGGCCTAGATAGAACATTTAATGGTTATCATGATATGGCCACTCAAGAAATGAGAATTGCTCTTGAGACTATTCTTGATAAAGAAGATTGGATGCCTACAAGCATGAAACAAGAGTATTTAAATAGTTGTGGAGAAATCTTTGGACAAGTTTACTCTCCAGCAGTAAATACTTATCTTAGAACAGATTTAAGGGATTGTGAAAATCATATATTAGAACTTGAAAGTGCCTCTAAATCTAGAAGAGAAGAAAACAGTGAATTTAGGGTAGAAAGAGATTTAGGGAGTAATAGAATGAATCTCTACTTTGATTCCATTCCAGAAGATAGTATTAGATACCTTTTAAAGAAGAATGGATTTAGATGGAGTCCCTATCTTCAAGCATGGACACGACAATTAACTCAAAATGCAGAAGTATCTCTTGAAAAGATTAAAAAGGAGATAGGATTATGAAAAGAACAATAACTAAACTAGATTGGGCATCTTTGTTTGGAGGTTATTCTAGATGGATTTTTAGAAGAATTCAACCAGATGTTACTGAATTTTACAATGATGATATAAATAATTGGATTACTTCAATGGAATATTTAAGTCAATTTGAAGATGAGATATATGCAAAGTATTTTTCAAAAGATAAAGACATAACTCCTCAACAATGGCGTAAGATGTGTATTAAATACCTCAATAAGGCAAAGAAGATGGATAACTTTGAGATGGGTAATTTATTCTTTGATATTTATGAAGATTGTCCCGAAACTTTAAATGAACTAGACTATATTAAACCTGCCACTAAGGAAGAGATTGAACAAGCAAGAAAAGATTTTAGTATAGTAGAAGATGAAAGGATTGAAGGAGGGAAAATAATTCACAATCATACATTTAGTGATAATGCTAAGGTACTAGAATATCAAGGCGTTAGAATGATTATAGATAATGAGTGGGGAACTGCTTGGTACAAAGATGAGAAGGGGATTCATTCTTTTGATATTGTTTGGGATTGGAACTTTCCTATTGATGAATATTTTCTACTTTATAAGCATCCTTGGACAAAATTTAAAAAATAGATGTTAATATAGGAGGTTTGAATTATGAAATACATTAGAACAAAAGATGGGAAAATATTTGATATTGAGAAAATTAAGCAACAAATAAAAAGTGATGGTTATTATAAAAAATACAAGTTTGGAAAGTTAATTGTTAATAAAACATTACAAGAACTACAATTAAAATGGACTTGTTATGATGGCAACAATGATTTATGTCATTTTGGCATTGGATTAAATTGCGATAGTATTGAATATAAACAAGCCTACACTATTGAAGAATTGATATGTGATGGTGATATTCTTTACCTCCATGATTTATATCCAGATGCAGTTTTAGTTGTTGAAGGTAATATTAAACCATTTGGTTATCCAAAAGCAATTAAATTAAAAGAATGGTTAGCCTATAAACATATTAAATTTGATTTACTTATAAAAGATAATAAAGGAAACTATATTAAAGTAGCAACAACGAATGATGAAGGAAAGTTAGAATTATTATGAAATATTATGTTGTAGAAAAAATAGTTGATTATGGGAGACATATTTGCCAACCATTATTTGTGGTTGAAAAAGAAGAAATAGCAAAAGATGTTGTTAAAAGATATAGTGGTTTGACTTATTTTGCTTATGACACAAAGGAGAATAAAGATGAAAAATAAAGAACTTTTAACACCCGACTTTTATGCATATCATTATGATTTAGAGAAAATTAAAGAATATGTAATTAAAAATTGGGGAATCTGGGAAATGGATGAACCACCTACTGGGCTTGTTGTTTATCTTTCAGGAACTGTTGTTCATATTGGAAATGATTATCCATATATTGATTTTGAAGGTGACATTGAGATAGCAAGAAAAATACATCAGGTTGGACTATCTTTAGTAAGGAGAATAAAGATGAGCAAAGAATTAGAAGCATTTAGAATTATGGTAAGAGATAACAATTTAGAATTACCATATAGCAACACAATTCAAGCAATTGAAACCGCTCTTAAAAATTATGAGGAACTGACAAGTAAACCAGTAATTTTGTATGGAAGAACACACGGATACACACAATCACTTATTGATTATGTTTGTAAAAATTACAAAGAAGTTAAAATCACTAATCTTGATGATGAAAAGAAACTCAAAGCATTTGAGATTATTAAAGATAAAAAGATTGATATGGGATTACTTAATGAAACTCCAAATGTAGAGGAGTATAATAATTGGTGTTCTGATGAAGCACAACTAATCCCAGAAGAATTTGATTTATTAAAGGAGAAATTGCTATGAGAGATAAAACAGAACTATCCATTTGGATTAAAGGACATTTTCCACAAGAAGATATGCTTTGGAGAGATTCTTGGCATGATAGAGTTTGTTTCATGAGGGATAGACTTATTTCAGAATTTAATGATGGTTATTCAATTGTGGGAGAGCATTATTCAAAAAGTATTTTAAATCCAGTAATTAAAACTTTATATAGGGGTGTTGAGATTATTTGGCAATATAATTTTTATTTTTGGCAGATAATGGTTAAGTCACCAGTATCTCTTAAATTAAAAGATTTAGAGTTATTTAATGCACAAGGAAGTTATTTCTATTACCAAGGTATTCCTGATGAATATCATTTCCAAAAATATAATATTAAAAATAATAATAAGAAATTTGCAATTTGTGTGGATGATGATTTATTAGATGTTTGGGCATTTGCTTTAGAATTAAAAAGAGCAATCAAAAGAACTGGAGAACAAAGATGAATAAAGAATTAACACCATTAGAAGTATCAAAGCAATTAAAAGACTTTGTTTTAGAGTTTGTTAAAAATGGTTTAGACAGAATATTTGTAAATGGTTCATTTGATATCATTGAAACCACTCTTAAACAAGCACAAAAAGATAAAAAAGAATTAGAAGAGATTAAAAACGCAATAAATCAAGGTGCTATGCTTTCTCAATGGTCACATGATTGTCATCATGAAAAAGAACTCAAGGTTTTAGAAATCATTAAAGAAACTTTGCCTGTTAAAGAAGAAGATTTCTTTTACGACAAAGAAACTGATACTTACTTTTTCATGGGATATAAAGTTTCTAAAGAGAAATACGACTTACTAAAAGAGGTATTACTATGATATATGCAATTTACCCCAATGGAATAACTAAAACAACTACTGTGGAAGGTCAATACTATGGAACTAAAATCAAAGTTTATCCACATAAATGTTATTTTGAAGAATACAAGATAGATGACCAATATTATTGGTTCTATGATGAAGAAATGATTTATCACATAGAAGATAGTAAAACAGGGAAAGTAGTGCTTATTTGTATAAACGATTGTCCAGATAAAGTTATTGATGAGTTCTTAAAAACAAAAGAGGAATTGGAAAAATGAAGATTCTAAATAAAAAAGAATATGAAAAACTAATTGCAAATCAAAAGAATTTATTGGGATATAAACTCAAACTTGGTGTTGAGAATAGATTTGGTGCATTACTAAATGTTCTGGAATTTGAATCCTTTGATGACTTGTTCCAAGAAGTTTTTGAAATTAAACATAAATATATGCGTTTTGATTATGATGATTTATCACAGGCAAATCTCATTGTTCAATGTTGGAAAAACGAAAAATTAATTATGCAGTTTACATTACATGATGGTAGTGAAATATAAAGAAAAGGAAGTATTTTATGAAAAAGAAATTAAGTTTATTATTCACAAGTTTATTTGCACTCACATGCTTAGTTGGATGTAAAGAAGAAGGTGATATTGACACACACCATAGTATTAAGGATGGCATGGTTAGATTATGTGACCACTATTTAGGTTCACGCTGTATTAGTTATATTAGAGATACTTGTACTGATAATATCTATGTTATTTATTTTGAAAAACAAGGTTATGGTGGTGCCGGAAGTCTCTCTCCATACTATAATGCTAATGGTGAAATTATGAAGTATGAAGAATTTAAAGTTGTTCATGTTCATTAATAAAGTAAAAAGTTGAGGAGAGTAATCATGAAAAAGAAAATTAAAGACATATTATTAGAAGATTACCCTAAAATGTGTAGTTATGATAAAGGCTATGTCTCTGGTGTTGAAAATACTATTCAGTTAGTTATTAATCAATTGGAGTTATTAGCCATAGATTGTGAACAAAATGGAAACAAAAATGATGCTTATTCATATAGGTCATTTATTCCTTATGTTAAAGCGTTGAGAAATAAAGAAATAGAATTAAGTATTTGAAGAGGTGTTGTTATGAAATATATTAGAACGAAAGATGGAATATATGAAACAACAAGAGAAAACGAAATTGCTTTTATGGTAAAAGGTAGTCGTGGGTATGAAATCTCTAAATTAAAAGATAGAGTCATCAAAGAAGCCAACACTATTCCAGAATTATGTGATAGATTTGTTGTAGAATTTAAACATAGTGAAAAACAACCATCAGTTTATAGAGATGATTTTCATACATTAGAAGAAGTATATGAATTTGTTAATGAATATAGTAGAAGATGCATTATTGTTTCTATTAAAGGTGCTATATGGACTGACAATGGACTTATCTATGTAGCAGAGATGAACGAAAAAAGGGATTGGGAATTATTATGAAAATGATTTTTGGTGGTGTATATAAAAGAAAAGGTTATGATACACATAATGAACAACATTACTATATTTATATCCCTGTTGCTTACAAAAATAAAGATGGAGTCATTCGTTATAGAATGGTTGATACTTATGAAGCCGAAAGACATTTTGGCACTGCTAAAACAATGGAAGATAGAATAAAATATCTCGAACAAGCAAATTGTGGTGAATCCTCTTGGGGTATATACCATGGTCCTTCTGAATATTATTATCAAAATTACTATAATTTACCTAGTGATGAATTAGATGAAAAAGAATGGGAGTTACTTGCTGACTTACATGATTACAAACCTGTTGATGACCGTGAAGTTTATGATTATTTAGAAAAAGATAAAATAATGTATATTCCACTTTGGCATGAGGACCACTATCGTTGGGGCAATGGTCTTGTTGGACTCCATTATGTGAAGAAAGACGCCAAGAAAGATGGATATTCAGTTTACCGTAATGCTTTAAGTAATTATTCTTTTGATTTTGATGATTGGAGAGCCAAAAATTTGGAAGAAACTTGCAAAGATGTTTTAGAAAATATGGCATTAGGTTATGGTAAGAAAAAAGAAATTAAGAATATGATTAAAAAGATAAAAAAATATCTTCAATTAAGCAAAGAATATGACCAATTTTGCAAAAAGTTAAATAGGAGAAAGAAATAAAAATGAAATCAATTATACTAACAATTAAATTAAAGTATTTCTATCTTACTTATAAAGGCATTAAAACTATTGAAGTGAGAAAGTCTTGCCCTAAAGATTTTGTTGGAGATGTCTATGAAATTGTAAGCAAGACAAACTTTGAAAGGGACTTAATGGAAATACCTGAAAACGAAAGAGAATTCTTCAAACAATTCAAGGGTAAGGTTGGGTTAAAGTTTACACTTAATAAGGTGGAAGAAATAATAAATTATGGTTTAGCAAGAAGAAGTGAAACAATGATGAAAGAGTTGTTAGAAAAATCTTGTTTAACTATGGGAGAATTAAATGAATATGCACCACATAAAGAATATGACGATAACGATTATATTTATGCTTGGCACATCTCTAATCTTGAAATCTTTGATAAACCAAAAGAATTGAGTGAGTTTCGTAATGCCTTTAAGTATAAAAGGGTTGAAAGCATTTTTGGAAACAACAACATTGAAAAAGATGAACGCACAGGGGGGTTGAGGCAACCTGTAAAAGGTGGTTATGAATATATTTATCCATTAACCAAAGCACCTCAGAGTTGGTGTTATGCTGAGGTGTAAGAATGAAGAAAAACGGATTTGATAATTCATATATAGTTGTTGTAATGTATAAAAAATATGATGACAATAACTATAATAAAACTACTTGTCAAGTATATGCTAATGACAAATATACAGCCATAGCAAGAGCATGTAAATTCTTTGATACTTTTGAAGAAGATGAAATTGATGATTGCTACATTGAATCAGTGAAAGAAGAATAATGTATAATATTATAAAGGAGAAAAAAAGATGAAGAGTAAATTTTTATTAGGATTAACTTTATTACTTTCAAGCGTTGTGGGATTAGCAAGTTGTACTAAAAACGCATCATCAAAAACAACTACACCTACTATTGAGGCATTAACTTTAGAAGCAGGTGAAGTGGTCTTTGGTTTACAAACAACATATGAAAATGTTGAATATTCATATTCAGAAGATGATGAAACCAAAGTTATTGCATCTCAAGTTATTTGGGAATATGTTGATGGTGAGAGTGAAACATATACAGATGTTTTCTACTCATTATATGGCACATCTACAAAAGTTGGTAAATTTGCACCTTTAATTGAAAAGTATTCTATGGTTTGTTTAGCAAGACCGGGTGAATATACTTTTGGTGGCTCATTACCAGCATTAGGATGTACATTTGGTATCAATGTTAAAGGTACAGAATATCTTGCTATGAGTTTCTTTGCAATTGATTTTTCAAGTATGTATGCAGGAACGATAGCAGTTAACCTTGAAGTTGAATTAGTTGACATCCAACCAGTAGATGCAGAACAATAGGAGAAAGATATGTCAGTTAAAAATTTAGAGAGTAGTGGTGAAACTTCTGCACCAGAAAACACAGAAGTTAAAAGACTAGAAGAAAGAGTTGCATCACTTACTAAAGAAAAAGAAGCATTGGAAGCAGAGGTTAAAAGGGTTACAGAAATTGCAACTATGTTTGAAAAGAGATTAACCAAATTATCCCAACTTTACAATGTTGTAATTGAGAAGTATCTTTCAGAATAATCTTGACAAACCTCTAACTAAAGTGTATAATAAATACAGATAATAGTGGAGGTTTTTGTTGTTATGAACTATATCTATAGCACAGGTGGAAGAGAAAAATACTTTAAAGCAAGTAGTGTAAGAGATTGTGTAACAAGAGCAATTGCAAATGCTACTGATTTAGATTACTTAGAAATTTATAATGGTATTAATAGTGAAGCAAAGAAAGAACATGCTTCTAAAAGAAAAAGAACTACTAGTAGTGCTAGAAATGGTGTTTATACAGCAACAGCAAAAAGATACATTGAAAGAACTCTTGGATGGGTTTGGGTTCCTTTAATGAGTATTGGTACTGGATGCCAAGTTCATTTATGTAAAGAGGAACTCCCATCTAAAGGCTCTTACATTTTAAACCTTAGTGGGCACTTCTCTTGTTGGAAAGATGGCAAACTCTATGATACATATGATTGTTCTAGAGGTGGAACTAGATGTGTGTATGGTTATTGGAGAGAGCCTACTAAAGAAGAAAGAGAAATGCACCAAGAGTGTTTAAACCAACAACAAAAATACAAGAACTTTGTTGAAATGAAAAAACAAGAACTTGCTCAAAAAAGACTTGAAGTTAAAAAGCACAATGAGAAGATTAAGAAAAAGTATGCATCTAGAATTAATAAACTTAGAGCACAACTTAGAAAACTTGAAAAAGAAAGAGATTCTCAAATGCTAGAGACTCCTAAAATGGAAAAGGATTCATGGGCAATGTATACTTGTGAGGAGGATTAATGAAACAAGAATTTTCTCAAGTAGTAAAATTAGTAACCAAAGAAATAGTTACTCAACAAGTAATCATTAATGGGGTTCCACAAGAGATTACTCAACCTACTATATGTGTGGTTTGTCCTACATGTGGTAAGGTTTTCTTCAATTTTCAACCAGGAATCCCTGAATTAGACTGTTATAGAGCAATTGCCCAAGATAGAGATAAATTAAATGATGGAATGCCTTATTGCTCTAATTGTGGCCAAAAATTAAGTTGGAATTTTGATATTTTTGATAGTTATGAGGTAAAATAGATGACTAAGGATTTAAAATATAAATTTGTAAGAACACATAATACAAGTTTCTTTAATTCAGGAACTAATTTTCTTTGTAAGGATGGTTATGTTCACATAAGACTTGGAAGATTTGGTGATAAGAAACAAAAAGTAAGTGGGTTTGAACAAAAACTTACATTTTTAATTACTTATCTTATTAATGAAGTTGCTAGTGGTCATTTTTCTACCTTAGAAATTCAAAAATCATTAGACTCCTCTACTTATGAAGAATTTTTTAACAAATGTTTAGAAATTTTAAGGGGTCACTTTATGTATAAGGATATTTTATACACTATTGGAGAAATTTTTCTTAACTTTAAGGGAATAAAGATTCTTCCTTATTATTCTCTAAAGCATAAACCTAAAAGTGCATTTGATTTACTAGGTTCATGTAGTTTAGTTGAAAGTGATATGAATATTTGTGATATCTTTGACCTTGATATTAAAGAAGATTTATATGGATTCCTCTTTGATGATAATTTTGAAATCTATATTGAGGAACAAACGAAAATTGATGAATCTAAATATATAAATAAATATAAGGAAAAAGAGGATTACATTGATTTATGGAAATAGTTGAAACTTATTATGCTTGTTTTCAATTAAAGAATGGTCAAGGAGTTGTTAAATATCCCTTTAAGACTAGAAAAGAGGCTAGAAAGTTCCTTAATGATAATTGGGACAATATTAAACATGAACAAGCATGGACAGAATAGTTTATGAATAGTTATTTTATTTCAAGTGATATACATTCTTTCTTTGATGAGTGGCAAGATGCCCTTAAGAAGAAGGGTTTTGATATAAATAATCCAGAACACATTCTTGTTCTTCTTGGAGATATTTTTGATAGAGGAAATAAATCATTAGAAGTATATAACTTTCTTAAAAGCCTTCCTAAAGAAAGAAGAATCCTTGTTAGAGGAAATCATGAGATTCTATTAAGACAATTGGTTGCAAGAGGTTTTGCTGAAAGACATGACTATTCTAATGGTACTTATGATACTTTATTTCAATTAATGGGATATCCAAGTGAAGAAGAATTTACTCATCAAATGTATAGAGACCAAGCAAGAAGGCATATTGAATATGGTACTCCTGAGTTTGAAAATTATAGAACCTTTTGGAGAAATGCCAGAAATAAAGCATTTAATAATCCAATTATCAAAGAAATTCTTGAATGGATTGCTAGTGATGAATGGATAGATTATTGGGAAACTTCTAATTATATTTTTGTTCATTCTTGGATTCCTCTTGGCTATACTCTTAGAAAAGATACTTCTGGAGTCCTATATAGAACAAATCCTCAATATAGAGAGGATTGGAGAAATGCTACTAAGTGGGAATGGGAAGATGCCACATGGGGATGTCCTTGGCAAAAAGCATTAGCAAAATTAAACCAAACGGGAAAGACTATTGTTTGTGGTCATTGGCATACAAGTGATTTCTTTAATCACTTAACTAAACAAAAGAAAGATGTCTATGATTGTCCTATCTTTAAATCTAAGAGATATAAACTTATTGGTTTAGATGCTTGTACAGCAGGTTCACATAAAGTTAACTGCTTAGTTTTAAATGAAGAAGATGTATAATAAAGAGAGAAATATTATTTATATATTGGAGAATAATCATGACTAGAGTAATTAAATTTAAATTAAAAGATTATTTGGGAAGAATTAAGGACTTTAAATTTGAACTCCCCACTAATAGTGAGATGAATCTTACTATTGTCTATATGAATATTAGTGGTGATGAAGTTGTTTATCTTTTCCATTTTAATGATTTATTAAAGGTATTTGATTCCTCAGATTGTAGAGAAATGGATTACCTTGATGAAGTTTCATTAATTAGTTTAGAAGAATTGGAGGCTCTTAATAATGAATAGAGAATATAATAGTCAAGCATTTACACCAGAAGAAGTTAAGAAAGGTTTACATTTAGACTTACTTAATTATCTTTTAGACCATAATAAAAAGAATGAAACTCAATATTATGACATTCACATTACATCTGATGGTTATTGTACAATTATTGAATGGACTGATGTAGACTACAATCAAAAGTTTGGCCCAGAAGGTGAGTTTAAATATGTTCCAGCAGATGGTTATGTAATGATTGAAAAAATATTTCCAGATAATCATACTGAACTTTGTTATAATGAAGAGGACTATCAAGAAAGACTTGATGAATTTTTAAAAGAGCATCCAGAATGGGTAAAAACTTCTTATGGTACTTGGACTAATCAAAAAGAAAATGAAAAGTTGAGAAAATTATTTGAGGAGAAAACACATGAAGAAACCAAGTAAGTTATTTCATGAATGTGATTGGGAAGTTGAATATGAAACTATTGGTGATGGTGTAAACTATGCCTTTAAAGAAGAAGGAAACCATCTCTATATATTTTTCCAAGGCAGTTCTCAAATATCAGACTGGGTCAGAAATTTTTTGTTTAAAAAGAAACCATATAAAGATATGAAGATTCCTTATAGAGTTCATAGAGGTTTCTTAGCAGCATGGAAAGAAGTAGAAGATGTCATCATCTCTAAGATTTGTGAAGATAGAAACAATGGATATAGATGGAAACAGATTACTATTGTTGGATATAGTCATGGAGGTGCTCTTGCTGGATTCTGTCATGAGTGCGTTTGGTTTTGGAGACCAGACTTAAGAGAAGATGGATTAATTGGCTTTGGTTTTGAAGCACCTAGATTCTATGGTGGATTTAAAGTTAAAAAAGAATTAAAAGAAAGATGGAAAAACTTCTATGTTATTAGAGATAATAATGATATTGTAACTCATTGTCCTCCTTCTATCTTTGGATATTGTCATGTAGGAGATATTATTAAAATTAGTGGTGATGTTAAGTTAGGTCCTACTGCTTGGTATATTCCTAATTGTGTTAAATCACACTATCCAGAAGTTGTTTATGATGGGTTAGTTAAAAAGGAGAAGGAATAATGAACATTGAAGATATTTTTGGACCAACTGAGAGATTATTAGATGCATTAAGTGTTCTAGCCCTTCACGATTTATGTGCCTATGTTAATATAGATGGAGACCCAGAAATGTGTGATTGGGAAGCCTATTGGAAAACTAGAGAACAAGAGTTCAATAAATATTGGTTGACTAAAGAACAATTTAATATTATATGTGAATATATTAAAGGAAAATATAAGGGAAAATTATGATACCATTACTAGATAGTGAAATTAGATTTATAAAAGAAACTCATTGGACTCCTACTATAGAACAATGTGATGAATGGTATAACACTATTTTTACTGATGAAACATTTGAAGATAATTTAGATAAGTATAATAATCTCATTAGTAACTATTCAGAGTATTGGCATAACTATGTTTATAAAATTGCTAAACATAAATATGGAGTAGATATAGAAGAACTCTATGATAAATGTGTTAAAGATGAAGATGAAATCTCATTAGAGTATGATGCAACATATTTATTCTATATCTTCTTTAGTGAAGAGAAATTAAAAAGATTATCTACAAATGAAGCCTTAGAATTTTTATTAGACTTTAAATATTATAATGGATATAGAAAGTTTACATTAAATCCCTTATCATATGTAAAAGAAGCAATAGAAATATATCAAGGAGAAAGAGTATTCTACTTACAAGATAAAGATATATGGAATATAGAAAGTGATTCTCCATATATAAAAGAACATCCAGAAAAGATAATAAATATAGACTAAATTTGATACAGATGATGTATAATATTATATAAAGTGTTAAAAGGTAATGCTAAATTTAACACAAAGGGAAAAGTCTAAGAGACAAGTTTCTAGACCCCAAGCCCTCCTTTCCAAAGTTAAGTCCGAAAAGACTATAAACTATAAATGGAGGTCTAGAGATGAACTTAGAACAATTTGCCTTCTTTACACAAGAACAAAAACATTATTATACATTTGCTTGTGTTGGTCTCAAGGTTAGAAGTAAAACTTTCAATACTAGATACAATGCAAATATGTACATGTATAAACAATGTAAGAAACATGGTATTCATATAGAAGAAGTGTGGGAAGATAATCATGACTATACATATCTTTGTAATCATGGTGTTAGATTCTTTATTCAAAGAGTGTAAAGGAAATTAAAGGGATTCATATTGGGAATCTCTTTTTTTATTGACAAAATCTATTATAGAGTGTATACTATTATTGAGGATAAGATAAGATGAAGTATTACATTCCTTATAATAAAGTTGAAAAACTTGAGAAGATTATTAATAGAGCAAATAAGAAAGGTGCTTCTATTCTTTTTGTTAAAGGTGAAGAATCTTATCAAGATGGTATTATGTATGTCCATCCTAAATATGGTAATACTCTTATTGAGACTCCTATTAAGGTCAGATGTATTGAATGTGAAGTTGATGGTACCTATAGAATCAATGGTTGGTCTTTTGTTGGTACTATTCAATTTACTCCTAATGGAAACATTATTAGATTAGTTGATTCTTACTTTGAAGGAAAGATTCCTACTAGATATTTACATACTCCTTCTATTTGTGAACATTGTGGTAAGGTTAGAAATAGAAAAGATACTTATCTTATTTGCAGTGATGAAGGTGAATTTAAACAAGTTGGTTCTTCTTGCTTATTAGAATATACTCAAGGTTTAGATGCTAATGTTTGTGCAGAGATGATGAGTTCTCTAAATAAGGTTTTAGACTTAGCCAAATTAGAATATCAAGATGATGAGTTCTTTAGAAGTTCTTATAACTATTCTAGTGATTGTTCTTATGATTCTCTTGAAGTTAAGAAACATGCTTATGCTTTAGTTACTAAATATGGATACCACAAGATGGAAAATGGTAATGGTAGTGCTAATGATTTAAGTGATTTCTTATTTAGAAATTCTCCAAGTGATGTTTGGGAACCTTTATATGGTTCTTTAGAAATGCCAAGTGAAGATATTATCAATGCTATTGATGAATATGCTAAGGCCAATCTTGAAAAAGAAGAATTTGGTTATATTAGAAATGCTTCTCTTGCTTGGTTAAATGATGGCATTGAATATAGAGACTTTGGTTTAGTTTGTGCTTTTGTTAATACTTATCTTAAAGAAGTTGCTAGACTTGAGAAACAAAAGATTGATGTGGAATCTAAGAACAATGTTCATGTTGGTAATGTTGGTGACAAGATTACTATTAAAGTTGCTCATGCTAGGGTCTTATTCATTAAAGATAATTCTTCTTATTCCTATTATGCAGAAAGCACAAAGGTTTGGGAAATCATTGATGAAGAAGGTCACACCTATAAATGGAGTGCTAACTTTGGTGTTGATATTCATAGTGGTGATACTATTAAGGCCACCATCAAAGCACATAGTGAATATAAAGGCATTAAACAAACCATTATCACTAGGGGAAAGGTAAACTCCTAGTCTTCTCATTATATAATTTATTAGATGTCTAAAAAGGCATCTTTTATTTTGTCCTTAGATGCTAAATTTAGTGATAATTATAAGGAGAATAAGATGGATAAAATTTATTCTTTTGATGATTATGAAAGGGCTTATTATAAAGGAAGATATGAAGATTGCAAAACTATTGGTCTCTATCTTCTTGGTGAAATCAATAATAAGAAGGCAAAGGATTTAAGTCTACAACTATCTAATATAGATGTTCATTCACAAGATGAGGGAGAAATCAATTACATTAAAGGTCTATTATTAGATGTGAAGTTGTGGATAAAAGTACATAGTTATTATTAATTCTCTATTCAAAAGAATTTATATGTTATGCTTTAGCAAAAGTAAGGAGAAACAAAATGAAATTTGAAAAGCAATCTAAAGGTTGGATTCTTGAAGAAATTGAAAAAGGTAAAAAACAAGAAGTAGTCATTGACCAACCTATTGAAGAAGTTGAAAAAGAAATTGAAGAAAATGAAAAGGAAATGAATAAGAGATTCAAAAAGACCATTGAAGACTCTATGAAAGTTAAGGAAGAAGACCATGAAGAAAAAGCAAAGGTTCATGAAGAATTCCTTAAGACAAGAAAAGAACTTAGTGAGGCTATTGCTTCTTTAAAAGAAAAGAATATTAAATTTAAAGTTTCTAAATCTACTAATGAAGAATTTAGATATGTTCTTTCTTATGAAGAATTAAATGAAGAAGTGGAAGAACCTAAGGAAGAAAAACTTGTTGAAGAAACATTACCAGATGCTATTCCAGAAGAACCAATTGTGGTCTCTACAGAAGAAGAACCTAAGGTAGAAGAAGTCCCTACTGAAGAGCCAAGTCAAGAAGATGTTGAAAATGGCGTGTATCTTGCCCTCTCTGGTGAATTAAGAGATACTTTATCAGATATTGAGAATCTTAAATCATTAATGGTTACTTTAATTGAAGAAGAAGGTCAAGAAGATATTATTGATTCTCTTACTAAGATTATTGAAGATAGAACTAATCATGCAAATATGTTAAGAGTTCATTTAGGATTAGAAGAAGAACCTAAAGAAGAACCAAGTGAAGAAATTCCAGAAGTGGAAGATGAAGAAGAAGTCGTAGACTTAGGTGATTTAATTGTTCTTGATGAAGAATAATATGGGGGTTTATTTATTATGGAGCAAACCTCTATCTTGCAAGAAGCAACAAGACAACAACTTTTAAATAAATCTAGAAATGCTGATAATTACACCTCCAAAGGAAGAGAAGGTGAAAATAGATATACTAGAAGATTAAAATCTAGAATTTCTAATAGTGTTAGAGATTATAATAGAATTAATATGGATGCCTTTTGGAAAGGTGATATTTTAGAATTTGTTGTAAAAGTTCAAGGTGAGACTGATAACTATGATGTTACTATTACATTTGAAAACATTCTTGATGAACTTCAAAGAGAAGTAAAAGCAAATAATAATAAACTAGAATTTAAATGTGTTCTAAGAGCCTTAATTAAATCATTTAATAGTGATGATGTTTATATTTCCTGTAGTTGCCCAGATTGGAAATATAGATTAGCCTATCAAGCAACTAAAGGTAAATATAATAGTGGAATCCCAGAACTAAGACCTAGTGACATTACAAATCCTAATGATTCTAAAGGAGCAGGATGTAAACATTCTCTTCTAGTTATTAGTAATCTAGATTGGATGATGAAGATTGCTAGTGTTATAAATAATTATATTAAATATTGTAAGGAAAATATGGAAAGAAATTATGCAGATTATATTTTCCCTAAAGTGTATGGTATGCCTTACAATAGGGCTATTCAACTCTCATTGTTTGATGACCCAGAAGATAATGGATTATTAAAGAGTGACCAAGAAACAATTAGTAAAGTTATTGATAAGAGTTTAGGTGGTAGAGATGAACAAGGTAGATGGGCTAAAGGAAATGAGTATAGATTTCAACCAAAACCTAAAGAAGAGGAAAGACCTACACAAGAAGATGATAATGCATTGAACCTTAAATTTGGAGATGAAGAAGAGGACAATGCAAGAAATGATAAAATAGAAAAAAGATTAGTACTCAATAAAGATGAGGAGGAAGAATAAAATGTTTGATATGTCAAGAAATGGAATTATTACCGTAAGTAGAGGAGATTCATTCTCTATTTCTAAACCTATTAATATTGGTACTCCTATTTTCCCAGAGTACTATGAGATGAAAGAAGGAGATAAAGTTTACTGTGGTATTATGGAACCTAATAAACCTTTTGAAAAGGCCATTATTAGAAAGGTAGCCACTAAGGAAAATCAAGTTGATGGTAATGTTATTATTAACTTTGACCCTATGGATACTGTTCATTTACTTCAAGGTACTTATTATTATAGTCTTAAACTAGTTAGATTAATTGATGGAAAAGAGTATGTTATAACATATGTTCCAAACACCAAATTTGTCATTATTGACTAGTTGCTAGATTGCTAAATTAAATGATATTGGAGATTATTCTTTATGACTGATATGTTTGATAATTACCCACAAAAAGAAGAATATATTCCAGATAATAGAAAATGCTTTTTTCCAAAAGAAGTAGTTACTATTATGCCAGGAGAAACTACAACTCATTCATTTGAGATTCCTTTTGATGTAAGTGTTGGAACTATAGATTATTCTATAATCTATAAAGTTGGTTTACATATTGCTTTAGAAAAAGGAAAGTCTAGTTGTGAAGTTGTGTGGGATGAAGAAAGAAACATATCAATTATGACATGGGTTTTAAGTGTTCCTGAAACTATGTTATTTAAAGACACTCTCTTAGATACACATGTACAAATTAAATTTACTATGGTTGATGGCTCAATTGCCTTCACTGAAATATATCCAGTGTTTGTTCAAAATTCTTTAAGAAGCAATGCTATTGGCCCAGAACCAGAACCACCTGTTCCACCTCATGTGATTACAGGATTTGGATATACGGAGGATTAAGCATATGGCAGAAATTAAAAGAATTACTTTACATCCTCTCAAAGAAGATGGTACAATAGATTTAAATACTAATCTCTATCCTAAAACTTTATTAGATGGTGTTGTTAATAGAGAAGGTGAAGAAGTAGAAGTTGCTTTAAAAGAAGATATTCCTACTGATTATGCTACTAAAGAAGAGTTATTAAATAAGCAAGATATTTTAGTTAGTGGTGAAAATATTAAGACCATTAATAATCAATCTATTTTAGGTAGTGGTAATATCAATATTCCAAGGGGACTAGAGATTGTTACAGTAACTAAAGAATTTGAAGAATTAACTACACAAGAAATTAAAGATTTATTAGGTAAAGCCTTCTTATATAATGAGAATAGTGGTATTTACTATCCTATTGAAAATTTTGGAAATATGTGGAGATATGCTAATTGTGATAATAGATATATAAGTATTATTACATTTAGCAAAACTAGTGAACCTTTTGAAGAAGAGACTTGGGAATTTACTGATAAGACTTTATATGATTTAACATCAAGACCTTATTTACATGATATTACAATTGATGGAGAAACATTTCAAGTAGTTTGTCCAGTATCAAGGTCTTTTGATGAATATCCTGATAGAATTCAATGTTACTATGTGGGGTATTCTTCATCATTGGGTGGAATTGCTTATCTTTATTATTCTGGTGGTACCTATTATTTAAATAAAGCAGATGGAGCAATATATGCATCAGCAAATTCCATTACTGATACAGTTACAGCAGTATAATAGAAGGAGATAAAACATGCCAATTAAAATTGATTTACATGATAGTACTTCTTTGATTGAAGCCACTCCTTCTAGTTCTTCTATTACAGATAAAAGATTAGAGGCTATGCTCAAAGAAGAGATAGTCCATAGAATTGAAGGAGATGCATATCTTCAACAACAAATAGATGAAATTATTGCAGGTGGTGCCTGTACTCTTTTAATTGAAGAAAAAGAAGATGGCTCTATTGATATTTCATTATTAGATAAAGATGACCATAAGTTAAGTACACAAACAATTCATCTTACAGAGAAACTTATTAAAGGTGTTACCTTAGATAGTGTTGAAGGTAAACTTGTTTTCACACACTTTGATGATTCTACTCTTGAATGTGATATTAGTGGAATCTTTGATGCTATTGATGCAGAGAGAGC
>AUXO010922543.1_pt1 | contig 40827 bp, 54 predicted proteins | sample 768731 | NCBI WGS metagenome assembly AUXO01 (sample SAMN02715735, study PRJNA202380) | gut metagenome | biome: sheep rumen | host: Ovis aries | place: New Zealand: Palmerston North | reverse complement strand
GATTAATAACTACGGATATGTTGACTCAGCAGCCTTGGCTTCTGCGTTGTCAGTGTCAGACATTAAAGATAAAAAGGAGATGATCGGGTTATGTTCGGAACTTAAGAAGTATATCAATCAAGTAACGGAAGAAGATACTTATTATCTTGATCATAAGTGGACAGAAGCCCAAATCTATGTGATGACATACGGATTCTATAAGAAAACAAAGCCTAGTATAATAGTAAAGGCAATGAAGAATATAGAAACCGCAGAAGAAAAAGCGCACAAAACTAGAATTATTGCAACAAAAAAACTTACAAAAGGTGTGCAAAATCATATAGAGGAGGTGTTGAGAAATGTATAATGAATCATTTAAGAAGATGTTTCTTAACACAGCCATTGGTAATGAAGATTGGTATATTCCGTGTTTCAACACATTCGAGCCTTATGAAAATGAATATGGGAAAGACTTAAGCAACTTCAGTACGTCGCAAATACTTGGTGTTTATAAGGCGCAGAATACTACTTCAATAGATTATTTATATAACTTAAATATTCGGATGTATAAATATACACAATTTGCGCTAATGCAGAACATTGTTAGAGACGGTCAGAATCATTTCGACGAAATTTCGCAAGACATAATCGTGAAATGTTTGGATCAGAAGGGGGTAGAAGTATCATTCATATCTAGAGAGCGTTTGAATTCGTTTACGTCGAAGCTGCAGAATCCGATGGATAAGTATATATTCTATGCATTATACGACGGGTTAAAAGGTAACGATTACGAAGAAATAACAAGTCTTACGGTTGAAGATATTAATGAAAAGAATAAAACCGCAGTGTTGTGTACCGGAAGAAAAGTATTCGTCAGCCAAGAACTAATAAACATAGCCAAAGAATCTGCGGAAACATATAGATATTATGCTTATATTGTGTCGAACAACACAAATCGTGATGAGTTTAGTTATGAATTAGTTGGGAGTGGAGCTTGGAAACTTAAAAATAGAAAAGATATGTCTGATTCACAACGTCAAAGGGGACGTGGTGTATACAGAATTATGCAAAAGTGCTTAGACTACGTATATCAAGATTCAAGCTATATATCCGGGCAGTCGTTGCACGATAGCGGATGTATAGATTATATCAACAGAATCGCAAAGCAAAATAATATTTCAGGGGAAGAGGTTTTGTATAGGCAAGATTTGCTTACTAAAGTTGTAAATCAATATAATATTGTACCTCCTCGAAGGAAAAACTTAATAAGAAAATATGGGGAGTTTCTGGTTTAAACCAGGGACTCCGAGTTTTTTGATAAAGGAGTAAAAATGTTATTGACATACAAGATGGTAAGTGGTATTATACTATTGTGAGTGAGATGCTCTATGCCATACATGACTTGGGTTTGTAGGAGTTGCCTTGAATAACCTTCATTTAATCTTACCCGCGAACAGGATCCGAGAATAACGGACTGGCGTACAAAATAACAACGGTAGGTATTAAATAATAATAGACTAAAGATAAGGGCGAAATAACTTGTCTTGTGTTCGCGGGTGTTCCAAACGGGTTTAAATGAGTTACCGTGAATAACATTATTGCATAGTGGTGGAATAGGTAGACACAACAAGCAGTTGAATTATCGAGGATAGAGGATGTTAGGTGTACCAGTGGCGAGCATAGCGCTGTGCAAGCCGTGTAGATAATTCATGTAAGGTGCAAATCCTTACCTATGCAAGCGTGGGGCAGAGCAAATTATCCCGATTCCCCAACGTTAATTAAGAACAATTGGCCTATGACTAGACGTAGTTATGCCACCTATGTATAGGTCTTATTTGACGGGCTAATGTCGGGGATGTGCAGTTTGCGGTTTACTTTAAACCGCACAATGGGGTATCGCCAAGCGGCTAAGGCACAGCACTTTGACTGCTGCATTCGCTGGTTCAAATCCAGCTACCCCAGTTCATTAGACAAGCAAGTAGGATTATGAAAGGAGTAAAAATGAAAATTGAACAAAACAAAAATATGCGAGTGCGTTCAGTGTGGGCATATTTTTAACATCGAAGATGGAATTAAAACTAAAACAAAAGTATATGATAAGTATGTAACGGACATTTGTTGCCCAGAATGCAACGGAAAATATAGGATGTTATTTTTACCACGATGGATGGACAAATACTTACAAGTGAATAATGATACAAGGTTTTTTGTGTAGGGCGGTTACGGTATGCGGTTCGACTCCGCGCCGTCCTTTAGCCCTTCGTCTTAACATGTGTGTTGTTGGGCGATAAAGAACTTATGCAGTAGTGTTAATGCGAACACACATCGTATTAATAGGGATGGATAAAACAACTGGAAGTATGGGTTAGCGACACCATTCCGATTTATGGGTACACAGTGTACCCGGCAGTTACTTCGTTGCCATCTTGCCTCCGCTTTGAGATGGCAATACGCACCTCTAGCTCAACGGTAAGAGCCACGGTCTTATAAACCGTAAGCCCTGACAAGGTTTAATCTCAGTTCGAATCTGAGGGGGTGTATCAAGAATTAAGAAGAAAGGAGTAAAAATGGAAATAGTAGATCAAAGTGCGGTTTTATTGGAACATAATATCCCGCCATACGAATTCATAGAGCAAGTTGCTAGGACTTGTTACAAGTCGGAAGACAAGATAACTCCTGGTTCTGCTGAGAAGATGGTCAATGCATTGCTTAAATCATCACATCTTGCGATGTTTGAGCATGAACATATAGCAATACGGTGTTCGTTTGATACATTTACAACAATAAATGACCATCCAAAACAAAGAAAATTTATCAATGCGTTACTTAGTGACAAGTATGATACCGTAGTTTTATATGGCTCATACAGAGCATGGATTGAGTTTTGCGTCAACATGAGCTTATTAATTAATACGGAATACTTATCTGATCGAACTATGATGATGATAGTTAATGCGTTACATGACTTTGATAAGAATGTTTTTCCTATCTCTTACGATGATGTTTCATACGACGATGATATTGAGATACTTACAAAGAGAGATATGGAATCGATTATTGATGAAGCTCAGTGTCCGGAACCTCTTGATGTGGTATCACATACGATTAAATTTACTACGTCAAGAGCGATAGCAAACGAGTTGGTAAGACATAGAAATAATATCGCATTCGCTCAAGAGTCACAGCGCTATGTAGATTACAAGAAGAATGACCGGATTACGATTATTCAACCGATGATAGCACCGGATTCAGCAGCTTATAATGATTGGCATTACGCAATGCTGATGGCTGAGACACAGTACTTTAACCTCAGAAAACAAGGAGTACTTCCTCAGATTGCACGAGGAGTACTACCAAATGACTGCAAAACAGAGATTGTAGTTACCGCAACAGAAGACGAATGGCAACACATCGTCAATCTTAGATACTACGGAACAACCGGAGCACCACATCCGCAGATGAAAGAACTCATCGGAATGGCGTTACCGTTGTTAAATAAAGATTCGAAAGGACGGATTAAGTGATTATGCGCAAATTAGCAAGAGAAGTAGCAAGACACAAGATGAAGAAGGCTGGGTACACAAGGATTAATAAAAAAGATGAAGACGGCCGCAGTAAGTTTAGTAAGTTATGGAGACAGTTTATTTAAGGAGGAAAGAAAATGGCATTTCAAGTTAAGAAAGCTATAAGAGAGAAAATTTTTGTTAAGGTAGCACTCATGGCGCCATCAGGTGGCGGTAAAACGTATGGAAGTCTGAGGCTTGCTACTGGAATGGCTCAAGAAATCGAAAAAGAAACTGGCAAGAAGGCTAAGATTCTTCTCGCCAACACAGAGCAGAAGCGTGGTTATTATTATGCCAACGAGTTTGATTATGACATCGTAGATATTGATGCGCCGCATGAGCCTGAGAAGTACGTTGACTTGATTGATTTTGCAGTGAATGAGGGATATGACATTCTTATTATAGATTCTTCTTCTCATGAATGGGAAGGCAAGGGCGGATGTCTGGATCTTCAGCAGAAAGCTGGTGGAACTTATCAAGCTTGGGGAAAGGTAACTCCTCGTCATAATAAGTTTATAAATGCAATAGCAGATAGCCCTATCCATATTATTGCTACAATGCGTGGTAAAGATCAGTATGAAATGACTAAAGACGATAAGACTGGTAAGGCTACGGTTCAGAAACTTGGCGTTGGAGCAAAGCAGAGGGACGGATTTGAGTATGAATTCACATGTACATTCCTCATAGACCAGAAGACGAATACCGCAGAAGTCCAGAAGGATAATACTCACATCTTCGAATCACAAGGAGCAACTCTTCTTACAGAAGGACATGGTGCAAAACTTATTCAGTGGGCAAACGATGGAGAAGGATATACTCCGGTTAGTAGAAATAATGCACCAGAAGAAGTGGCAAATGATCTTGAGACTCTAAAGAAAAAAATAATCGAGAAGTGCACTGAACTTGGAGGTCAAAAATCCGAACTAGTAATGTCCGTTGTTTCAGAACTAGGAAATCCTAATGGTCTTAAGACAACTGATGATGCAAAAAAGTATCTTGAAGCATTAAATAAGTAATAAAAAAGTATCTTGAAACATTAAATAAGTAATAAAAACAATATCAAAAGGAGAAAAGCACTATGAATAAGTTTGTATTTTTAGGAAGAGCATGCGAAGATGCCCAGGCACATTATACACAGGGTGAAAAGGCTACATGTATTTCTAACTTTAATTTCGCAGTAGACAAGAAATTTAAGAAGAAGGATGATCCAGAAGCCCCTACTGCTGATTTTTTCAGAATCACCGCAATCGGCAAGCTTGGCGAGTTCGCAGAGAAGTACATTAAGAAGGGTACTAAGCTTGTCATCTCAGGTCGTATTGAAAACAACAACTACACCAATAAGGATGGTGCTAAGGTATACGGCTTTCAGTTCGTAGCAGAAGAAATTGATTTCGCTGAGTCTAAGAAGGCTGCAGAAGAGAATGCTAATGCTCAGAAGAATACGGATTTCGTATCTGTTCCAGACGGTCTTGAGGCTGATTTACCGTTTAAGTAGAATCTCTCCTCCTAAGTAACATACATGCTACCACGGCAACACACCGTGGTAGCGCATTTGGGTCGGTAGTGTAATGGCAGCACAGCGTTATTTTCCTTTACTATTGCACCCCCTTCCATGTTTCTCAGCAAGTCTAGGTTCGAATCCTAGCCGACCTATTTCTAGAAGGGAGGAGTTTAAATGAAGTGTAGGTTCGCACATTGTAGGCACAAGACAACTGAAATTAAAGATGGCGATCAGTATGATAAGGTCGGACAGATGTATTATCATTCTGATTGCAATCAAGAACGCATCAAGTTAAACAACATAGTTACGACGTTCCTTGAACAAGTTAACAACCAAGTATCTGTTGTGCAGTTACGAGGTATCATTAACAAATTGTGTTACAATGATAATCTTGGAGTTGACTATGTTGAATTTGCGTTGCATTACGCAATTGCTCATCCAGAGTATAGGCTTACATACCCGGCTGGTATGACGAGGATTTGTCAAAGTCTTACTATTCAATCCGAGTGGAAAAAGGCTCAAGACGCTATGTATGCACGTACAATCAGTCAAGATGCTTTTGTAGCAGATGATGTCAAAGGAGTAGTAACAAAGCAAAAAGATAAGAAAACAAAGGGATTTGGTAGTATTCTGAGGAGGAGATAATGAACAAGGAATTGGTTGATGTAGCGGCAGAAGCTGCAACGATAGCGACTCTTATCTATCATCCAAATTTCCTTCTTACGGATAATATGCTGAAGCCTACGTTCTTTCATGAACGAGATAATCAATGTATGTTTTGGGCGATCGAATCATTAGTCGCATCTGGGGTTGAAAACATTGATGCTCTCAATCTCGGTAATATGCTTAACAGCGACAATGCGGTTAAGCAAGTAATGAGTAAATATAATATTACGAATATTCAACAGTATATAGAAACTGCACATTACGCAGCTCGTGCAACATACGAGGAGTATAAACTCGTAGCAGAGAATGTTGTAACGTGTGCGTTCCGTAGATATCTAGATCAGTTTTCCAAAGATATTGGTAAAGAGTGTCACAACATGAATATTTCTTTGGACGACTTAAATGATTTCGTTAATAACGGAATCGACAGTATAGCGCAGAAGTTTATCTTTGGTACTGACACGGTTCTCTTTGGAGAGAAAATCGATGAAGTGTGGGAAGACATATGTGATGACAGAAATGAAGATGGTACATTCGGTTTACCAAGTAAGATAGCCACGTTGAATGATTATATCACGTTTGGCGATGGAGAATTAACACTTGTAGCCGGAGCAACTGGTCGAGGAAAGTCTGCGTATTTTCTTAACGAGGCTATGTATTCGTTGCAGAGAGGTGTTTCTGTAATGATTATTGACTCTGAGCTTACCGACAAGGTATTTCTCCCAAGAGCATTAGCAAACCTGAGCGGTGTTACGGTTAAACAGATTAAGGCTGGTACGTATACAAAAGCCGAAGAACAAAAGGTTAAAGAATCTATGGAATGGTTAAAAAAACAACCGTTCATACATCAGTACGACCCTGTATTTTCAAAGATTAAAGTGGAACAATCTGTTCGAAAGTGGAAGAATCAAAAGAACTTAGGATTGTTAATATACGATTATATCAAGCCGTCTGAAAAATACGGAGCTGCTGATATTAGTCAAAGCCTTGGAATAATGACTGACTTCTTAAAGAATAATATTGCCGGAAGTCTTTCGATGCCAGTAATTGCTGGTATTCAGTTAAATAAACAAACTCAAACCGTCGCTGACAGTCAGAAACCCGAACGTTACGCAGATACGCTTATGTATTGGAAGGCTAAATCTGTTGATGAGTTGCGACAAGACGGTCTTGATTGCGGTAATTTCAAGATTGAGATTGGCAAGAATAGAAATGGATCGACAACGGCAGAAGGTGAATATTTAGACATTATGTTTCAGGGTGATTTAATGCGCATATCAGAGGCTAAGAAACACGAAGTCGGTACTAACTTACCTTTTGCAGACAAGGAGGGAGTAGATGATACGAAAAAATGATTGGCGTAGCTGTACATTTGCTCCCCCCGAGCCGTATAAAAGAGTGGAAATAAGGGATAAAAATAATAAGATGTATATTGGGTATTATACAGAGAAAAAAATGTATCTCACTAGTTTTAAACATAAAGAGATTAAATTCCCACTTAAGTGGAGAGATTTACCTCACCCAAACGTTACGGCTGATGGAGTTAATATATCTGAGTTAGTACCAAAGAAATATGTAGGATGGTGAACATATGAAAAGAGGGGTTGTAATTCTTAAAAATAGCATACGATGTAAGAACTGCGGAGATGTTCTTGTTAGTAGATCAAGGCACGATTGGGTTTGTTGTAAGTGTTTCCAAGAATCTAGAGGAAAGACCGGATGTTATTGTGATGGTGGTACTAGTTATCTTAGATATGGTGGTGATGCAAAAACGTACGACATTCTTACAGAAACACGCCCGATGACAGACGAAGAAGTAGAGATTTATAACAAAAAAGAAGACGAAAAGGTTAAAAAATACGGTTGGTATACGCCGAGTTATATGGAGTGAGATTATGGATTTGTTTCAAAAAACACCAGAAGAAATAAAGAATAATATTGACAATATGGTATGGAGTTTTAGCCGTATTCAAGGCTCAGAATGCCCATATGCTTGGTATTTAAAGTATATTGAGGAAGTTGATGGCATGCCAAATGCATATTCTCAATTCGGAACTCTCTGTCATGAAACCATTGAGAAGTTCTTGAATGGTGAATTAGACATTTTTACGGCAGCTCAGTACTATCAAGATCATTATGGCGATTATGTAACGTGTGATTTTCCTCCTAATAAATACAAGGATCTCGGAGAAACTGCTTATCAAGCTGGGCTTGATTACTTTAATAATATTAATTTTGACTTTGATAAGTATGAAATTCTCGGCGTTGAGAAAGAACTGCTGTTTAATGTTGGAGACTATCCATTCCACGGTTATGCGGATGCAATATATCGCTGTAGAGATACAGGCGAAATAATTCTACTAGATCACAAGACAAGCAGTTTTAAGTATTTAAAGGACGGAAGCATATCAAAGTCTAATCAAGAAGTCTACGAGCATTATAGGCGTCAGGCTTGGCTTTACTGTATACCGTTGATTGAGATGTATGGAAAAGTTGACTACGTGTCTTGGAACATGATTCGTGATCAGAGAATAATTCAGATTCCTTTTGATAAAAAGGAATTCAATGAAACACAAGAGTGGGCGATAGACCGGATTAAGACATTGTCCGAAGAAGTTCTGTGGTTGCCAAATACAAGCAACTCATACTTTTGTAACGTCCTTTGTGATCAAAGAAATATATGTCAGTATCGTCAATAGAGGAGGGGGAGTAATATGAGTACATTTAGTGGTAAGTGCGATTTTTATGATGGCTTCGTAATGATCGGAAGCGATGGCAAACATGGAAAAATTGAAGAAAATCTTAAGAGACTAAAACTTTATGTCTATGGCAAAGACGGCAGAGACCATAGAGTAAAGTCAGATACTATTAAAGATATAGCTAAGTATTATCCATATCTCGAAAGTAGAATGGGTTACAGTAAAGAAACTGGATATAATATACATCTCCAATCTGATTCCTTTATAGATCAGGAAGAACGTGAACACATAGGATGGTATGTCCGAGATGTGCTTAAATATTGGCGTAAGTGTAAGCGTAATAAGATTACATTTGTAGTAGATGAATGTATTAAATCATTACATTGGATGAACGATGAAATTCTTCGTGAGGTTGCAGAGAGAGTTGCAGAAGATGGAGATAAGGCGAAATTTGATGATATACATGATTCATTGCATGAATACTATAGGCATAGATGGTTTGAAGAACTTGTACGTGTTGGATACACGGAGCGTGAAGCGTATGTTTGGTGTTTTAATGGCCTCTTTGACGACGAAGAAACCATAATGCGAAGACTAGGGAGGTCTTTGAGCGATGAGATACAGCCGGGAGCAACTGAATGAGTTAGCATCCAAAATTGATATAGTAGATTACATCGGTAAGACAGAAGAACTGCGTCGTATGGGCGATAAGTATTTTATAAAATGCCCATTTCATGAAGGAGATAATACACCATCTTTAGCCATTTATCCAGAGACGAACACATGGCATTGCTTTGGATGTGGAGCAGGATCCACAATTTACGATTGGATATCACAAGCTGAAGGAAAATCTTTCCAAGAAGCTGTTGAGCATTGTGCCTCCCTTACCGGCTCGGATGTGACAAATCTAATTGAGTCCGAGTCGGTAACCTTCTTAAAGAGTGTGAAAGATATGTCTAAAGATTGTTGTTTAACACAAAAGAGAGAAATCCTAGATTTCAATAAAGATTATTTAGATAAATACTCTAATGAGTTGCCACAAGAATGGCTTAGTGAGGACATGACAGAAGAAGCTTTGAGACATTACAATATCATGATAGATAATAACGTTAATCGTATTGTCTATCCGGTATTTGATGCAGACGGTAATCTCATAGGAGTTAAAGGACGCACGAGATTGTCGACTTATAAAGAACTTGGTATTGCCAAGTATATGAATTATAACAAAATAGGCGCTTTAGATTATTTCCAGGGGTGGCAACAAGCAGAAGAAGAAATAAAAAACACGAAATCCGTTATTATTTTTGAAGGTATCAAGAGTTGTATAAAGGCATACGGATGGGGAATCAAGAATACGGTAGCTGCTGAAACATCAAAGATTTCAGATGGACAACTGCAGTTGCTGATTAAAAACGGATTGTCAGAAATTATTATTGCCTTTGATTCTGATCAATCGTATAAAAGCATAGTGACGGATTCGAAGATTCAGATGTTAAAACGATTCGTCAATGTGTCTGTAATAACAGATAGAAACGGTTTATTAGGAGAAAAAATGTCTCCGGTAGATAATGGCAAAGATATATTTTTAAGGTTATACAACGAAAGGAGGAGCATCTAAGATGCACAAGGTTGAAAATGATTGTGTGTTAATTAAATATATTATGCTTGATTCAGATGATAATGAACATTATGTTGCTGGATGCAGAGTGGCTCATCCAGATGAGTTATTAAATATGTTAATTATCGCTTATAAAAACGAAGTTCAAGTATCATTTAATGAGTATTCAACGATTGTACCATCAGAGTTGCTTAATGATGTGTATTACATTGAAGACGTTATTATTGGGCTTGGTACTGAGGAAGATTTGATGACCATGGAGGTATATATTCGATGATTAAACTTTCAACCGGAGAAATTAACATTGTCGTAGACGTATTACGAGGAATAGAACGTGAACTTGAGCGTTGTTATTGGAATAAGTATCACAAAGAATTAAATTCTCCATTCAGAAACACTGGTGAGGAATATGCGAACAATACATTTACAATTCGAGCTTATTATTGGGGAGACGACGAGGAGTTATTGCATAAACCAAATTTCCAATACAAAGGACTTAGAGTGTATTGGTACAAGTATCTTCCAAGAGGATGTGTTGCAGAGTGTGATCAAGAAGTAACAATGAAATACCTTGTACAGATGCATGAAGATTGCGTACGTGCAATCAGGGAGGATTTCAATGACAAAGACTGAAAGAAAACGTAGGAAGAAAGTACAAACACGCAATCGGCACTTGATTGAAAAGTATCCTTGGTTACTGCCAAGAAATGTTTGGACTGGCAAAGTTCTAAAAGATTACAATTACATGTTTACAGAGTTTGATGCAATGCCACCTGGGTGGAATAAGGCATTTGGTTTGTTATTAGCTGCGGATATTGATGCTGAACTACGGAAATACAATGCTCAAAACACATTTCGTATAGTGCAATTAAAAGAAAAGTATGGAGAAATAAGGCTATATTATAGCGGTGGCGTTGGCGATATTGATTCAATCATCAATGCGTATTCTTATATATCACAAAGAGTTTGTGTGGATTGCGGCAAATTGGATGTTCCAATGATAAATGATGGGTGGATGTGCCCGACGTGTTATAACTGTTTTAAAAATAACTTTAGACGCAGAGAGCATTATTTAGCAAAGAGTCGTGCGAAAAACGGATTAGAATTTGCCATTACCGATGAGAACACAATCAAGGAAAAGTATGAAAAATATATTTGCGACACTCCAGATGACAATGGTGAGTACAAGCTGCCAACGGAGTATTCATTTACACGTTATAAAGGCGATGAAAAAGAAGTGCACACCGTAGACATATCTGATATAACAGAAAAAATAAGGAGGCGCAGATTATCAAAGGGATAAAAATAACAACTGTCGAAGGCGTTGAATATAAGTATCTAATACCAAACACAATGTCGGCTACTTGTGCAAAGAAGTGTTTTCTAAACAACCGCAAAACTGAGGAAATTGCGGATGTTGAGATAATTCCTTTAGTTGGATTCAAGACTAATATGATGATTAGATAGGAGGAAGAGCCATGAGATTAAGCGATATTGAGGTGTACAACGAATTAAACAAGCAAGCTTTGTTATCCGGGATTATAGGTGATCACGCCACGGAGAAAATACTTAAACTAGCTGCGAACAGAATTAAAGAATTGTCTCCAACGATGCGATTACAAAGTGGTAAAAATGTACCTGACAATATCGGCTAAGTGTGATAGTATATTTTTTGGAGGTGAGGCATGATTAATAATAAAAACATAGCAGATGAGTTGAATCGGTTGTATCGCACGGATGGAGTAAACTACATGAAATATGTTCATAATCTCAAGTCTTCTGGCTATAAAGTATATAGGAATTCTGAGAATATACATATTGTTAAAGGCGGTGTACCAGACGTGTTCTCTTCTTTGTTCGGATTTGACCTCAAAAAGGAGTAAAAATGATATACCAAGAAGAGTGTGAAAAATATATAAATCAATAAGGAGGAAAGAGGTTGTGCGCACATTAAACCATGGTTTCCTTCTGAAGAAAATTGAATCAAAACAAAACTTTAAAGAAGATACTTGTAGCTTGTGAAGAATCACAAGCGGTAACTATTGAATTTAGAAATAGAGGTTTTGAAGCATATAGCTGTGACATTATTGACTGTAGTGGCGGTCATGATGAATAGCATATCAAACAAGATGTTCTGCCGTTATTAAATGGCAATTGTACTTTTACAACGTGCGACGGAGTATCGCACACAATAAATGGCAAGTGGGATTTAATCATAGCACATCCTCCTTGTACACATCTCACAAACTCAGGCGCTAGACATTTTGAGAAGAAACGTGCCGACGGCAGACAGCGTGAAGGTATTGAATTCTTCTGTCAGTTCCTAAATGCAGATTGCGACAAGATAGTCGTTGAAAACCCCATGGGGATTATTAGCGGTACATATATCAAGGAATTCTTCCCGGATCTTTGTGAGAAGTATGGTCTTCCTCGAAAGTACTCGCAGATTATTCAGCCTTGGATGTTTGGAGACAACTTCAGTAAAACGACTTGTCTGTGGATTAAAGGGCTTCCAAATCTTGTACCTCAAGTAACCGAAAGACCTGAGCTTGAATGGGTTGAGTGGGTAGACAAGAAAACTGGTAAGACAAAGCGCCAAGATAAGTGGTATTACGATGCTTTTAAGAACTGCAACCCCGAGGAACGTGCAAGAGTTAGGTCAAAAACATTCCCCGGAATCGCAAAAGCCTTCGTTGAGCAGTGGGGGAAGTGCTTATGAGAGTGCTTTCCTTATGTGGTGGAATAGAAACTGGTTATCTTGCCTTGAAAAACCTTGGAATACCAGTGGAAGAGTATCATACATTTGAGATATTACCTGAAGCCATAGCGGTTTCCTCATATCATTTCCCTGAGATTGTCCATCATGGCGATTTATACAAAGCTGATTGGAATTGGTTTAAGGGATTTGATTTAGTAATCGGAGGTATGACATGTACTTCTCTCTCCAAGGTTCGTATAGAGGATAAGGCGGTTAACAACGGACTGCTCGGTAAGTCTGGCATTGTTTACGAATTATCTAAGGCGTTAGATGTCGTGCAGCCACGATGGTTTATGGCAGAAAACGTCGTCCCGTCACGACAAGAAGACCTTAATGAATTAAACCGTATTATGGGCGTTAATGGAATACTTATTAACAGCGGTCTCTTCTCTGCCCAAGATCGCCCTAGATATTATTGGACGAACATACCAATGAGTGAGTTGCCGACAAGTAATCCTTTGGTTATCAAAGATATCATGGAAGATAATGCCGATGAGAAATATTTCTACAAAAAGGATTTCGAAGTTATTGACATGGATAAGCGTGTTTGTGCGACTCTTAAAGTTAATTCCATGGAGATGAATAAGCGTATTTATAATCCGAACTTCAAGTCTCCGACATTAACATGTATTAATTGTGGATATCATGAGAAAAAAGTGATGGATCACGGCAGACCGAGGAAATTAACTGAAGTTGAGTACGAGAGATTACAAGGATTACCGGACGGATTTACTGACGTTGAGTTGAATGGCAGAAGATTACCGTATTCAAAACGGTGTAGTATGTGCGGAAACGCATGGACATTGCCAGTAATTGAGTTCATTTTTAGCAAGCTTAATAGAGAGTTATTGATTAATTATCGGAGGATTTAACATGGGTTGCGACATTCATTTATACACAGAAAAGAAAGTACAGACAAGAGATGGCGATGACGCATGGTTTTGCTGTGATTACTTCATGCATAACGAGTCTTACATTTGCGGTTATGCCAAAGAAGATGAACTAAATCATGTAGGAATTTACGACAATAGAAACTATCTGTTGTTCGGGATCTTAGCAAATGTAAGAAACGATGAGTATATTCCAATTGCAGCACCTAGAGGATTGCCTAATGATGTTTCAGATATTGTTAAGCAAGCTGCTGATGATTGGATTGGCGACGGGCATACTCATTCATGGCTTACTGCGGGTGAAATCTTTAAATATTACAATCGGAACAAAGTTGATTGTCGCATTAAGCAAGCCATGAAGCCGTTAGTTAAAGCAATCAAGAGGAAGATGTGCGAGCAGTTTTGGATACGCACAGAAGATAAGGAAATAAAGAAGCAGCGTTTAAAGCAATTTGAAGACAGTTTCCGGATAGTTTTCTGGTTCGATAATTAAGGAGAGCGTGTATGAAGTTATCAGACGTGCTGAAAGAGTGCGGAAATAAGGATTTTGATATGATTGAGTACCGCAGTATTCAATCTATTGACTCAGACGACGTGGATACGTTGATGGGGTTGGCATCTTATAAGAATAAAATGTTAGTTTCATTGGACGGTGATTCCTATTATCTGAGTGACAATGTGGTTAAATACGAGGTCTACAGACCGAATTGGCTGATTGTGTATGTTTAATAGCAGTACGGCTGTGCAATACATTGTATAGCCGTACAATTATGTTTATTAAAATATACGCTATGTTCAACTTTGTCAATAATAATTGACATTAAATTGGAGAATTAACATATGAAGAGATACAATAATTATCATCGTCATTCTCATTACTCATCTATCTTTGGTGGTGTAGGAGACAGTAATGTCAAGCAAAAAGAATACATTGACCGTTGTGTTGAACTTGGGCACACCAATTATTTCACAACAGAACATGGAATTCCTGGAGATATTTTTGAGGCGTTTAGTTTATGTGAGCAAAACAATCTACGATGCCTTCCTGGTCTTGAGGGATATGTTGTTGTAGATAATAATCCTGAACTTAAGGATAAATCTAATTATCATATTATGATTATTCCAACAACAGATAATGCTCGCAAGAAGATGAATTATTATAACAGTCTTGCACATATGCAAGGATTTTACTACAAGCCTAGATGGAGCCTATCTTACTTGCTTTCATTTGATAAAGATGAATTGTATATAACAACTGCTTGTTGCGCCGGACTACTTAAGGATCAAGATAGTATTGAGAGGATTGTTATGCCTTTAATAAATCATTTTGGCGACCATCTGTTACTTGAGGTGCAAAACCATCAGTTCGATATTCAGAAAGACATCAATAAGAAGGCATTAGCGTTATCTGAAGCGTTTGGTTTAAAGATAATAGCAGCTAATGATTCACATTATATTTATCCTTGGCAGTCAAAAGAACGCCATGATTTGATGATGGGTAAAAGACAATTGGATCAGAAAACAGATAATGCCGTTGTCGTAGAAGATGAATTTATTCTTGACTTCCCAGATTATGATGAATTCTTTAAGAGATTCGAACAGCAAGGCGTGTTGAATGAACAACAGATTGAAACAGCAATTTCAAACACTTTAATTCTTGACGACATTGAAGAGATTAAATTAGATTATTCAATCAAGATGCCTAATATATATCCAGATGTATCTCTTGACGATAGAATGAAGATGCTTGAAGATTTAGTGTGGCAGAAATTTGAAGACATAAAACAAGTAGAACATATATTAGAAGAAGATATTCCTAAATATGAAGAAGCAATCAACTATGAACTTCAAATTATTAAGGATACTAATGACGAAATACATACGTGTGATTATTTCTTATTCAATACAAAAAATGTTGATTTAGCCGTTAACAAATATGGTGGCGTATTAACGAGAGGTGGTCGTGGAAGTTGTGCATCGTTTTATACAAATAAGCTACTTGGAATGACGCAACTTGATAGACTAAAAATAAATCTTCCAATATTCCCGGATAGATTTGCAAGTACTGCTAGGCTTCTCTCCAATAGGGCAATCCCAGACATAGACTTTAACGTGGAGTCACAAGAACCATTTGTAAAAGCGTCTAAGGAATTACTTGGAGATAATGGTTGTTATCCGATGGTTGCATATGGAACAATGCAATTAGGCGAAGCATTTAGAAACGTATGTAGAAGTCATGGAATGAATTTTGATGAATTTAATGATGTCGCCAAAAACATAGAAGCATATACGGACGACAAAAAATGGGGAAAATATATTGAAGAAGCAAATCATTATGTTGGAACAATTGTAAGTGCGTCTGTTCATCCATGTGCACATGTGCTTTCTGATAAAAATCTTTTATATGAATATGGTGTTGCAAAGATTGGCGATTATTATTGTGTATTAATAACGTCGTCAGAAGCTGATCAGTTTAAGGTATTGAAGAATGATTATCTGATTGTTACTGTGTGGAAATTGATTAATGAGACGTTCAAAGAAATCGGTGAGCCGATTATTAATGCTCATGATTTATTAGATAAGATTAAGGATGATAATAGAATATGGGATTTGTTTGCAAATGGAATTACATGTACTCTCAATCAGGTTGATTCAGACAATGGTATGCAACAAGCAAAGCAGTATGGTATTAAATCATTTGAAGACGGGGCATTAATAGCTGCAGCCATACGTCCTTCGTTTGATGCTTGGCGACCTAAGTTCCTTAATCATGAAGACTATTCAACAGGATCAAAAGATCTTGATAATGTCTTACAGCAAACACAGCATTATATTTTGTTCCAAGAGAATCTAATGCAGTATTTTGATTGGCTTGGTATCAGTCCGGCTGAATCAATTGGGTTAATTAAAAAGATAAGTAAGAAAAAGATTAAACCAGAAGACTTTGAAAAACTTGAAGAAACACTTAAGAGAAACTGGATTAAACAAACTGGTTCAGAAGACATGTTCGCAGAAACGTGGGAGATGATACAAGGGTGTATGGCTTATGGGTTTGCTAGTCCACATGCCGCTGCAACATCATTAGACATGTGCTATGGAGCATATTTAAAGGTTAATTATCCATATGAATACATGACGGTTTGTCTTAATAATTACGCAGATGATGCTGAACGTACTGCAAAACTTAAGAAAGAACTGAAGTATTTTGGCATTTCAATGAGTAGTATCAAGTTCGGATTATCAAGGGCAGAGTATTCATATAATAAAGAGCAAAACATAATCATTAAAGGAATAGGATCTATTAAGTTCCTTAATTCGCAAGTAGCAGAGGAATTATACACATTATCTCAAAACCGTGTGTATGATAACTTTATTGATCTGCTCGTAGACATTGCAACTAAATCTAGTTGCAACTCACGACAACTTGATATCTTGATTAAGCTGAATTACTTCGAACAGTTCGGAGAAATCAACCAATTGCTTGAAACCGCTAGGTTGTTCAGCAATCTTTTTACCAAGGCTAAAGGCTACAAGGAGCAGATGAAGAAAAGTACTGCCGAGAAAAACGGTCTACCGTTAAATCTGTTGCAGAAGTATTCAGAGGAATATAAGCAGTCTAAGGCGAATCCGGACGATGGTAATTACAAAGGCTTGGATTCTGAGAAATTACTTAAGGAATTCAAGTATATCAAACGCCCTAGATCCATCAAAGAAATCGTTAAGGATCAGCAAGAGTATTTGTCATACATTGAATATACAGACACTTCGTTGTCCCCGAACTATGTGGTTGTTACAAAGTTGAACACAACATACTCGCCATCGTTCGTTGCATATTGTATTAAGACCGGAGATACTTGCCAAATGAAAGTCCATAAGACGAGAAATCCTAAGAATTCAAAGATATTTGATACGTTTACTAAGAAACCATTTGAAGACGGAGATGTGTTGTTTATGGACAAGTGTGAGAAGCAGCCAAAGGTTCGTAAGGGCATAGATGGCGAACCGGAGTGGGTTGAAATACCAGGTGAGTTTAATTGGTGGTTAATGAACTATTCAATTGCCAAACTGTAAGAAGTGGTAAAAATGATATTGACTATATGCCGGCAATATGATAGACTATAGACACAGGAGGATTTTAGAATGAAAGACAATCTATATGATGTGTTTAGTGTCGTTCTTATCGTCGGCATTCTTCTGTTAATTCTAAACACAGCAATTACACACAAGAAAATTACCAATTTACAAAAACAAATCGATGAAATACACGCTGAACGCATCGAAGACCAGTTATCTATCAGTAACAGATTTAGAGGTGTTTCAAGCAGAATTAACGATTTGGAACAAGAAGTAAAAATGTTATTAGAAGAGGAATAGAATATGCAAATAATATGTGTATCAGGAAAGGCGGAAGCTGGGAAAACTACGACTGCAAAGGTTGCAAAGACAATCCTTGAGGAAAAAGGTTTTAGAGTTCTTGTAACAAACTATGCTGGAATCCTTAAATACATCTGCACTGCGTTCTTTGGATGGGATGGTAAAAAGGATGAACAAGGTCGTGAATTGTTGCAGAGAGTTGGAACTGACATTGTTAGAAAACAAGATCAAGACTTTTGGGTTAATCTTATGAAGTCATTACTCATCATGTTTGATGACGAATGGGATTATGTGTTTATTGATGATGTAAGATTTCCGAACGAAATAGAAGTATTGCAAGATAAATTCGACGTATTTAAGCTTAGGATTGAACGTCCGAATTACGAGAACAGTTTAACAGAAGCCCAGAGACAACATGAATCTGAGGTTCGCCTTGATGATTATGAATTTGATTACACGCTGATTAACCCCGGAGATGTACGCATTAGAGATGTAGTATACGATTTTATTAAAGTGCTGCGAGGTGAGTAATTTGAGGGATTTATATGTGGATTATGACGGTGTCATAGTCAACACAATTAAAGCAATAACAGAGATGTATGATGATGAATTCCGCGATCACCCAAATTATCGTGAAGTTAATTGGTCTGAGGTTGAGAGTTGGGAGTTCAATGAGTTGAAATGTGCAGATGCAGCTCATATAGATGCATATTTCTGCGAACCAAAATTCTTTGAAATAGTAGAGTTTATGCCATGGGCTGATTACATCCTTGGTCTTTTGAAAGAGTATTATAACATCACCATCGTGTCTATGGGACATACAGAAAATCTTAAACTCAAGGAAGAGTGGTGTAAATTTAACATTCCGTATGCAAGATTTTGTGGTGTCAATTTTGATAATCACGTAAACAAATCCAAGATAGATATGAGATATGGAGTGTTTATTGACGATGTAACCGAGAATCTTAATACTTCAAATGCTATTAAAAGGATTTGTTTTGGCGATAAATACGCATGGAATCAAGATTGGGAAGGAGTACGATGTGCTAACTGGTTTGATGTCTGGAAAGCAATCGGTAAGCCTGAATGGAAGGAACAACAAAACAAGAAGAAGTTAAAGCCCGGATGCTTGGATATCTAGTGCAGACGGAGATTATAGAACCAACAAAAAAAATAGTGAGGAGTGATGTTTTCAATGTTAACAACGAAGATTATAGGCTATGCCAAAGAGGATGGTCTGACGTACGAGAGTAGTTTTGGAGAGTATAGTGACAAGGAAGGTTTTAAATTTAATGATTACGGTCGCAAATGTTTAAAGAACGACCCTGATAAATTTATCACAATGTTGTTCGCTGATGAAACTATTTGGTGCGTTAAGGCTCCAGAACCTAAGCCGAAGAATATGACGCTTTCCGAAATTGAGGATGCGTTAGGATATAAGATTAATTTAGTAAAGAGTAAAAATGAACAGAAGGCGAAGGAACACAAAGAAACGACGTACCCTTCGTTGGAAGATGTATTCAATGCGCTCTTTGGATAGGAGGATGTATGGATAATAGAAGTGGCGGAATTGGTTGTTTTGGAGTGCTTGCAATAGTTTTTATAGTTTTAAAACTGTGTAAGTTAATCAATTGGTCATGGCTATGGGTGCTGGCCCCTCTATGGATGCCGTTTGCGTTAGTTTTAATCATTGCATTAATAGCCTTGATATATACGAAGGTTAAGGGAGGTAAGTCGTGAAAGGAGAAATTGAGATCACTAAAGACTTGCAAAACGCATACAAGCATTGTTGTGAAGAAAACTGCAACAGTAGATGTATTGCAAGTATGTCAAATGGGGATTGCTTCTTCGACTATGTTGGAGATGACACCATGAATGAACTTGAAGAAGCCGAGGGGAGGTAGAACATGCATGTATTAAAGCGTGACTCTGAAGAGGTCGAATTTGACCGTGACAAAATAGAAAATGCTATTTTACTTTCAATGAAAAATGGTTCTGGAATTGTAAAACCAAAGATAGCAAAAGATATAGCGGATGAGATATATGAAGAAAACAAAGATAAGGACGAGTTGTCTATCTATGATATTGAAAAGTTAGTCTTTGAAAAACTCATTTCAAAAAAACAGAAACTTACTGCTAGAGCTTACGAGGGTTATAGAAGTATTAGAGAGTTTCAACGTGAAGCGGCGAATACTATTGATGAAGATATTGATTCTCTAATCGAGGATCAAAACGAATATTGGAAAGACGAGAATGCCAACAAGAATCCAATATTGAATACTACAAAACGTGATTATATGGCTGGAATCGTTAGCACAGATGCCACAAGAAGAGCATTGCTTCCTCCTGATATTATTCAAGCACATGACGATGGCATTATACACTTCCACGACGCCGACTATTTTTTGCAGCACATGCACAACTGTGATGTATTTAATCTTGATGATATGCTTCAAAACGGCACAGTTATTAGTGAGATACTAATCGAAAAACCGAAGTCATTTCAAACAGCTTGTACAGTAGCAACACAAATCATTGCGCAAGTTGCAAGTGCGCAGTACGGAGGACAAACAATTTCATTAGCGCATCTTGCTCCTTTTGTAGATGTAAGTAGACAAAAGATACGCAAGGATGTAACAGAAGAGTTACGAATGCTCAATAACGATAACGTTAAACAAGATGTTATTGACGAGATTGTTGAAAAGCGATTGCGAAAAGAAATAAAGGCTGGCATTCAGACAATCCAATATCAGTTAATAACTATAATGACCACTAACGGTCAAAGCCCGTTTGTTTCTATCTTCATGTATTTAAATGAAGCAAAGAACGAACAAGAAAAGAAAGACTTAGCAATACTCATTGAAGAAGTGTTGTTGCAAAGAATTCAAGGCGTTAAATCTGAAGACGGTATTTATATAGCACCAGCCTTTCCTAAGTTGCTCTATGTTACTGAGGAAGACAATATTTCAGAAGGACAGCCATATTGGTACTTAACCAAATTAGCAGCAGAGTGTACAACAAAGAGATTAGTTCCAGATTATATATCAGAAAAGGTTATGCTTGAATTAAAGGGTGATGTGTATCCGTGCATGGGCTGCCGGAGCTTCCTTACTCCAGATGATTTTACAGATCGAGGAGTTGGAAATATTGCCAAGGCTGGTAATTATGAACCGGGCAAGCATAAGTATTATGGCAGATTTAATCAAGGAGTTGTAACTATTAATCTTCCAGACATTGCTCTTTCTTCTGAGGGTGATTTTGATACCTTTTGGGAATTGTTTGAGGAACGTACAGAACTTTGTCATAGGGCGTTGAGATTAAGACATGAACGGTTGCTTGGAACGGTTTCAGATGTTGCGCCAATTCTTTGGCAATATGGAGCATTAGCAAGGCTTGAAAAACACGAGAAAATTGACAAACTGTTATATGACGGATATTCAACAATTTCACTTGGTTATGCTGGATTATATGAATGCGTTAAGTATATGACTGGAAATTCACACTCTGATGAAGGGGAAGGCGAAAAGTTTGGTCTTCAAGTAATGCAAGCATTAAATGATAAGTGTAAGAAGTGGAAAGATGCTGAAAACATTGCATACTCAATTTACGGAACTCCTTTAGAATCGACAACTTATAAGTTTGCGAAGAAGTTACAAGAAAGATTTGGAGTAATCGAAGGCATTACTGATCGGAATTACATAACTAATAGTTATCACATCCCGGTGTTCGAAGAAATTAATGCTTTTGAAAAACTCAGAATTGAATCGAAGTTTCAAAAACTGTCTCCGGGAGGGGCAATATCATACATAGAGACTCCCAATATGATTAAAAATGTTGATGCTATATTATCGGTCATTAAGTACATGTATGAAAACATTATGTACGCAGAGATTAATACAAAGTCGTGTCATTGTGAGAAGTGTAAATATGACGGTGATATTCCGCTTGTTACAAACGAAGGCGGAAAACTAATATGGGAATGTCCTAGTTGCCATAATAGAGACGCTTCTACAATGGATATAGCATTCAGAGTATGCGGCTATATAGGCACTGCAAAGAATGGCGGAAATCAAGGAAGATATGGAGATATTCACGATAGAGTGATGCATTTATAATTTGCATACTATTTAAGGAGAAGTCAATGAATTATATAGTTGACATATGCCATGGCATTATTGCTATTGATTTATCAAAAATCGGAGATATGCCAATACACTATGCTGTTGGTAGAGCAATAGACGAATATAGATATAATTATGATAAATCTCCGGTTATCAGAATGAATGCTTATACTGTTAATAAAGTAATAAGTAGTTTGCCTATTCAATGGTATAACATCAATGAGACAATAATCTCATCGGATGGTTATAAAGGTATGTATTGCGGTTATCATATTGAAACAGATGAAGCAATACAAAACGACGTTATATATTTAGAAACAACAGATGATTAATGCGTAGCAAACCAATAAAACAATAATTTAATGCGGTGGAGGAATAAGTAGACTCTAGGTGGCGAGATGGTTTTGTAGCACGACGTTACGACGGCGTTCGATTTTCCTAGTAAAGAAAACTATCATGTAGGGTGTAAATCCCTACCCGCATTACAATAAGGTGCAGTCTCTCGGCATGACTGTTAAATGTCAAGTAAGGAGCAAAGCACGAGAAAGCATTCTCACTAAACGAGAGTTGGAATACACTAGATTCCACAATGCAGAGTGTGTGAGCAAAGAGGAAACAGCCTACAATATGGGTGACACTCCCCTGTCTATATGGCAGTGACAATTAAGGGCGAGGAGTGCATGGTCGTGGAGTTGGGGTAGCGATCAAAATAAATAACAAGGAGTAAAAATAATATGAGTAAAAACGTGCAACTTGAAAGAGACACGAAGGCAATCGAAGATGAGATGGTTAGAGAAGCGTCAGAGTTTCATCCAACTAATAAAGGAATGCTTCTTTTAAGCATAGGAGTAATCCTGTTTATGATTGCTCAGTTATGCTGGAACATTGTGTTAAATAAAAAGATGGACACGATGGGCGGCAAGATTACAGAGGTTGCATCTATCACAGATGCTGACAGAGCAAGGGTTGATGAGTTCGAGCAGCTCTATAAATCAAACAGCGCTCTGAATGGCGAAGTGATTAATTCAATTCTTAATAACGTCAAAGACCTTAAGGATCACGTTGAAGACGAAATCGACAGAATTGATAAACATGTTGATGAAGTTGAGCAATCAAAGCTCGATAAAAAGCAGAAGAAGACAGAGGCTACAACAGTAGCCTCTTCTGCTACAACAACGCCAGTATCTAGTACTACCCCTAGTGGTGGGAATATGACACTCGTTGGGTATTATGAACTCACGGCATACGAAGAAACCGGATATCCTTGTGCGAATGGTAATTATCCAACGGTTGGTTATACAGTAGCGTGTAATAGTTTACCGCTCGGAACTCGCATCTATATTGAAGGATACGGTGAGTACGTTGTAGAAGACACCGGAGGAATGGGCGGTGGTGTAGTTGATATATACCTGGGTGATCCGGGGGCTTGTATTCAGTTCGGCAGACAAGGTGCAAATGTGTACATAGTGAACTAAATAAAAGAATAATTTGATTGGAGGAAAATGTATGAGAATAATATCACAAAAAGAATTGGGATACATGCCAAACGGCACGGTGTTTAGCGAGATAACTGATCCAAATTTTTATAAAGGCATTAATGGACACATGGAAATTAATGGATTGAATATTATTTGTGGACATGACAGTGCTGATACACGTTTTACTCCAGAAGCTGGGCATTTCAATGGTTGTCTTCATATGTTAGATTATGTTTCTCATACTAATAAAATCTGTGACAACGAAGAATTTGATGAAGACGATTGGTTTACAACAACTGATACTTGCGAGTTTGATTATGACAATGATAGATATTTTGTTATTTATTCAAAAGATGAAATTAAAGCAATAATACGTAATTTGAAATGGGCTTTAAACGGTTGTACAGAGGAGGATACCAATGAACGCTAGACAAGCTGCAAAGTATTACAAACGCAAATATGAGAACTCAAGATACGACTACAACGACAGTCTTAAACTAGAATATTGTACACCGACTCATTATGGAATATCGAATAGGTTTTATTTTCCGTTTCTCGCTGATCAGAACGCTATTAAACGTAAGATAGCAGAGCATTTATCAGAAGATATGACTGGATTCATATACGAACATATGAATGTAAAAGATACTGAGAATGAGCGAACATATGAGGCGACATTTGAATTTTGGATATAGGAGTGATTAATATGAAAATAAACGAGTCAGATTTCGAATACAAAGGATATAGATGCGTTACTACATTTACAGATATGGGATACCGCTGCGGCTATGTTGGGATTCCAGAAGGACATCCTCTGTACGGCAAGAAAGAAGATGTAAAATTAAATATGACCATTAAAGAAATGGCAGAAAAAGAAACTGAAGCAAATAAGAGAAACTCTGTTTCTACACTATTGCTTGGGATGACAGATGAAGACGAGTTAGTAGAATTAGGTGCGTACTTTAATGTACACGGCGGTATTACTTACTGCACCGGAGGACATAACTCGAAACATCCCATAGAGAGTGATTTGTGGTGGTTCGGTTTTGATTGTGGTCATTGCTATGATGCGCCTGACATTGAGAAGATGGAAGATCTATGGGGAGATAATCCCAATATTCGTCGTCGAATTGACGATCCGCTAATCTTCGCTGATATGGAAGTACGCACATTGGAGTACGTACAAGAAGAGTGCAAGAGATTGGTTGATCAGATTATAGACTTGCTCGACAACGTGGAGGTATTGGCATGACATCAGAAGAAATCAAAACTCAAATCGAAGCGCTTTCAGAAAAGTGTTTTATCCTCGACATGAAAGATTTTTGGTCGAATAAAGATTTTGAAACTTATAACAAATGGACAGAAGAAATAAGAGAACTTAAAGCACAACTTAAGGAGGAGTAAAAATGATTGACGTTACGAATACACCGACAATTAAAGTTAAGAAAATGAATAGTAATGCGACTCTGCCGACAAGGGGATCAGAGGAAGCTGCGGGTATTGACTTATACGCCTGTATTGATAATCCTATTACAATCCCTCCGCATGATTCTGTTACGTTTAACAGTGGCGTAGCGTTTGAATTGCCAAAGGGTTACTTCGGAGCTGTAGTACCGAGAAGCAGCATAGGAATTAAGAAACATTTGAGGCTTTGTAATGATGTTGGGGTTATTGATTTTGATTATAAGGGCAGCGTTCTTATGGCTTTCCATAATGATAGTGATTATCCTCAGACAATTAATCCAGGTGATCGTATTGCTCAGATGGTACTTCTTCCATATGTGACATTCCCGATTGAGGAAGTGGCAGAATTGACAGATACAGAGCGTGGAGAAGGTGGCATTGGTAGTACGGGAAGGTAGGTGGGGCAATATGAGCGACGTAGAACCAATAATGTTAACAGTTAAAGACGTACAAACAATGCTTAACATTGGAAAGAATACTGCTTATGAATTAATAGCGCAACCAGATTTTCCTACTATCAAATTAGGTGGGAAGTATCTGGTTTCCAAACAAGGTTTAGAAACATGGGTACAAAAACATTTATATAAAGAATATACGTTATGAAAAACTGGTCATTGTGTGACCACTTTGCCATTAGATGACGTAATAAAAACTGTTATAAATGACTAAAATTTCAACTGATACCAAAGGTCTCCAAAACCTTTGGCGCGGGTTCGATTCCTGCAGCCCCTGTAGCCGTAAATCGTTATAAATCAACGGTTTGCGGCTCTTTTATTATTTGTAAAAAGTGGTCACACCACTTCGGATTTTCCATATTTTCCCACATTTTATTAAACTATCTGGTCACAAAGTGGTCATTTTGCATTTTAAAAAGTGGTCACATTGTTGCATCCTATTAATTTGTATGTTAGAATACAAAAAAATAGGAGGCGGTGCTTATGAAATTACCAGTATTACCCTATGGTGAAGGCAGTATGTATATGAGAAATGATACAGTGTTGTATAAAAAAACAATAACACTGCCAAATGGAAAAAAAGTTAGAAAGGTAATCTCTGGACAGAACCCAAAACAATGTTTAGAGAAAATGAAACAATTCGAAGAAGAAATTAAAAATTCTAAGACACCATCAAGTCATATTGTATTAATAGATGGTATTATAAGTTGGCTTGAGAATACGCATAAGGACACCGTAAAGCCACAAACATACAGACGATTAGTCGGAACGGCGACTAACCAAATTGAGCCTTCTCCAATTGGACATATGCGATACCAAGAGATAACCGGAGATGAAATACAAAGTTTGCTCAATTATTTAAACCAAAAAGAATATTCACATTCAACCATAAAAAAGACACATGATTTACTGAATTCTTTTTTTAGATACGTCTCAGAAAAAGACTCCTTTGATAATCCAATGCGTCTTGTTACTATGCCGAAGATTAGCAATATCAAAGCGGAGTCCAAAGAAATTGCATGGCTTGAAGAAGACGAGATAGATCGCTTTGTTAAGGCGTGTGATACGCAGTTCAACAATGGATTGTTAAAATTCAAGTATGGTTACATACTCGCAGCAAATATCTATCTTGGTATGCGAGGAGGTGAATTACTTGCCTTAAAATGGAAGGACATAGACCTCGAAAAGAATACCATATACGTATGTAAGACGTTGATTGAAGCCACCAATCCGGAGTATGATACAAACGATACGGCTGAAATGCGTAGACAGGGTATCAAGCGTACGTTGTTCTCAGTTCAAGAAAACACCAAGACATCTAAGAACCGCTACGTACCGATTAACTCCAAAGCAAGAGAGTTGTTAGTCAAATATCGTAATAATTGTCAATACACTGATCCAGAGGATTTTGTAATATCAACGAGTAATCGTAAAACGAACACGCTCAAGAATCTCTCAGACGCCATCAAGGCTATCGAGGCTGAAGCTGAAATAAATAAGCCTTGTAATACACATATCCTCCGCCATACATGTGCGAGTTTATACTTCAGAAAAGGAGTTCCAATAGAAGTCATCTGTCAAATACTTGGAAATTCTAGAGAAGTGTGTGAAAAGACCTACGTACATTTTGTAGAAGAACAGTTGAAAGAAGCGGCCTCAAAGATTGATGTTATCGAAATATAGCCATATGCAAAAAAAGCCAAGGAGCGTAAAAACTCCTTGGCTAAAATTTTGACGATGCGATTCTTGTATGCTCTTGAATCGTCATTTACTTATACCCCTAAGAAAGGGAATGCCGTTTTGACATCCACGTGATATGTGGATTTAGTTGAGTTATGTTCTCTTCTTTAGAGGGAAGAAACGCAATTTTGAACCGCTTAAACTTAACTCGTTTATGGTTGCAAAAGTAATGGTCTCACCTCTACACATCAAGTATTCTACTGGTACATATCCATCAACGACAGTAATGTTGCTAATGTACACATATTCGTTAGTTATGCTTGATTTGAAGCCAAATGTTCCCGCACTTTGCGTGTTGGATTTTCTGATATATCCACGCACGACACCCATAGACGGAGCAGTAAAATAATCATTCACTTTCGTAGGTGTAATTACAGATGCTGTGCCATAATCTAAGTCCGCTAAATTTTGACTTAACTCATCCACCTCATCCATATACGCATCCATGCTATCGCCAAGAGGTGTTCCGTCAGACTTGAAAATCGAATTTGTCCTCGTGACGTAGGACACGGGTGTTCCATCCTCGGCTTTCGGCTGAACGATGTTTATTGTATTTGGCATTTCGTTTTCCTCCTTTGTTATTTAATTTGGTTACGCACAGACGTAGGCAACTGTGTATGTTTGATTAGCCGCAGGAGTGAAGCCCGAATTAGTAATCAAAAACTTATATCTTGAATTGTTCACTATCGTAAACACCACTCTATCAACCGCCACTCCTTCAACCCAAGCGTTCATAATTTTAACTTGGCTTGTTGTTAAGGTTGTTGTTAAAATACCGTTGCTGTCGGTAGTACCCGAAAAGGTTGGAAACTTAATCAACTCCTCTACATCACTCATATGAGCAAAAGGGTCAATTTCTTCCACATCGTCCGATGCAATCGTCTCACCGATAAACAGTTCTCCGTGAAGTGGATTCCCATTCACATCAAACACATGAGATGTGTCCGTCTTTATGGGTTTGCTATTTCCTTGTTCGTCTTGTATTACTGCCATGATTTTCCTCCTTTGTAAAATGTGGATTTAACTGAGTTATGATGTTACATTGGTATATGCTCCAACTGACACTGTTGCATAAGACCATGTGTTATCTACTTTTCTGAATGAAAACATAGCACCATTATATGCAACAACCATCATACCAATGTGTGAAGAATTCATTTTGTGTACAATACCGCACTGATTGTATATTATCGCCACTCCCGAAGAAGTATTATCCATATTTGAAGCAATCGTTTCAAGCGTTGCAATAGAAACAAATGTTTGCTTAGATGTATCCTTATAGACAATCGGCATTGTGCCACTTGCTAACTCCGCTAAATCATCACTAACCGCAGTAATCTTATCATCCAACACCTTGCCTTGCCGTGCATCCAATGGATAGTTCGGTAGTGTCGTAACAAGGTTATTCTGCAAACTGCTTTCACGAAGTACGGGTGATACACTCGGCAGTTCCTCATCGTCACCCGCAAGGTACGCAAGGTTTGTAGGACGGTCTTCAAGAGTATCCCAACTAGCAGTAGCGGAATATCCTTGATAACCAGCTTCTTGGTTAAGTTTTGTATCATCTACAACAAGATACATAAGTTCTGTTGCAATTACATATACAGTATCCCCGTTCTGTACTTGATCAGTCGTGAGTGCAAATCTAGCTGTGTCATCAGCCACCTTTACAAGGTTATCCAGTGCCGTCTTAGGTATTTCACTAAGAGGCACTTTACCGTTAACAAGGTCTGCTTTTGCTGACCACGCAGTGGTTAAAGTAGAACCATTGCTCATCTCTACCGTATCAGAAGATGTCCAATGAGACAGTAGTTTATATCCATTGCTTTTTTTGTTATATCTTTTTATCTTTTCAAATCCAGAAAGAATAGACATATTTTATTCCCTCCTTATTTCTTTATTACGTTGGGCTTAGTCGTAGCGCCCGGAGCTTTACCACCCTTCGGCACTAACACAATCTGAATTGCTTCCATGCGCTTCTTTAAGCCCGTTGTACCAGCGATTTCTCCGTTCTTCGCCCAATCTAACCATCCATATGTCTGACAGTGTGCCTTGTAGTAAATGTCATACTTATTAGCAGCGTCACCAGTTAACTTAATTTGAATGGCTTCCATGCGCTTGGATTTACCAGTTGTTCCAGCCACATTACCATTGGCTACCCAACCCATCCATCCTTTATCTTGAACATGGGCGTTATACTGAACACCACCGCTTACACCGCCACCAAGAGCGACCTTGATAGCCTCAAGCCTACGTGATTCTCCGGTTGTACCAGCAGTAGCACCATCACATACCCAAGAGAACCATCCTTTGTTTTGTGCGTGTACTTGGTAATTAACCTTTCCATTGGTAGTAGGCTTAGAGCCACCACCACTCAGACGGTCGTTAACCTTCTTGGCAATGTCAGACATCTTGCTCTTTAAGTACGGTCCAGGGCAAGCAGTATCAGCGAACATGCAGTGCATTGTAAGGTTTCCAGATGCATCGCCCGTATAATTCAGCCTCGAAATGCCGTTTCTACGACAAATATCAACGCAGAGATCAATCAGCTTGTTATAAGCTTTATCAGATACATGCCAATCTCCACCAATTTTATCGTTTGCAACCTCAATGGTTACTGCTTGATAGTCGTTAGAAGGAGAAAGAGAAGCCCAAGAACGATTCTTCTCCTCTACATACATACCAACACGACCATCAGAGCCGATGCCGTAGTTAGCAGAAGCCTGAGAACTCTGAAACACGTTTCCACATGTTTCTACACTGAGATTACCAGCCATGTGGTGAATTGTGATTTTCTTATTAGCTCCGGTCTTGGTATTGTAAAACGGAGAAAGCTTTGTATAGTTAACAAGATTACTGTTGCTGTATGTCATCGTACTCCTCCCCCTTTCCATCAACGAGTTCTTTTAAAGTTTCCTCATTGAAGTCCTTCCCGAACTCAAGACCAGCTTTTTCAAGCTCAATTCTTATCATATCTATGTTATTTTTTATATCTATATTTGTTTTTTCCATAATAAAATCTCCATTTCATTCATAAATTTGTGACCATACATCTCCAACCCTTTGAGTCAGTGGTTCGGTATCCGAAAACACCTCAGTGGGCTTTAAAGCAATCTCATCTATTGCAGATTGCACAGATGTACCAGTAAGACCGCTAGACGTGTTACTATATTGAACTTGTGCAGCAGAGGTAGTATTAGCAACACCACCGTATGCAACACCGTTTTTCATTATTAATCCCATCTGTAATCTTCCTTTCCAATAAAAAAAAGAACCTATTCGGTTCTCTTGTGTCTCTTTTCCCATGCCACAACTTGTGGCGAATGTATTTCATGATTAGCACCATCAAACTCAAGAGTCTTGCAATATTCGAGCATTTCATCGTAAGACATCTTGAATAATTCTGCGATAGTACCATCGGGATCATTGATATAATCATAGAAATTACCTATCCAACTTTCACAAAATCTCACATCTGAGTAATGTTTCACTTGATAAAGCATATCTTCAATGTCAGAATACACAATTTCATCCCAATATTTGTCCTTCAAACGCTGTCGAAGACGTTTGACATTATCTCTTAACGAGTACCAATCCTCCTCAAGAGGCTCATAATCCGTACTTGCAACCTCTTTTAAAAAGTCCAAGAAGTTATAAAATGCATAAATTGACATGTTCAAGTACTCATGTTTCATGAATTCGTCCTCTTGATCCTCGAAATTATACTTCTTATTGAAATCATCAAAGAAATCTAGGATTGAATTACTGCTTGCCATAGTCCATCCGGACAAATGTTGACCATAATGTGGATCTTTTCTTGACAAAGAATCCTCATTTGGAAACCAAAATGCGGTTGCTTGACAGTCAGTTTCATGAGTATCATACGGAATTTTAACCGTGATATAGTCGTCAGTATGTGCGATAGCATAGTCTAACTTGCGAATAAACGGATAATCCTCTCCTTGACGGGAGTTTAAGCCTGTCAAAAAGTGAATATCGTACTCCTCAATGAACTTTCTATTAAAGCATCTCGACTGCACCCATATGCTATGACCAGGAATGTTATGTTCATAACCTCCGGTGTCGAAAGAATAGAGTAGTCCATGGATACACGCAATAGGTTTTGCATCCTCATGAGATGCGTTATCATTAATGATGTGCAAAAATCTATCACATGCATTTGGTGCGAGCATGTCATCACAATCTACAAGTAGAAAATAATCGTAATCACCGTGTTTCCATCCGATTTCACGAGATTCGCCTTGATATTTGTGATCTTCATTGCATATGATAGAAATTTTGATGTGTTCAGTGTCATATGACGACTTAAACTCGTCTGAAAAATAATAAGAATACGCAGAACCCCCGTCATTACTACGTCCTTCGAGGTAGTCATCTACCAATATAAGATGTATTTTATACGGGTTCTTTTTGCTTATAAATTGATGTATTACCGAATATACCATTCTATCCGTTTTACTTCGATCCCCCCACATGGGGGAGACTACGGTAATTCCTTCTTCTTTCTTCATTCCTTTTACCTCATCCTTTTTATCCTTCTGTGCTTGTAGTTATAATTGTTTCTGTCTTAACACTCTTGTATAGATACCTTGTTTGATAAATTGACTCATTAGTAGTAGTAGTAGATGACGTAAACCACTTAGAAGACGTTGAGGTGGATGTTGTAATTGAACAAGATGTATAATAAGGATCGGTTGTCATAGGAATAATCGATGATGTTTTCTCTTGTTGTGTACAATGTACAATATCGACGTTTGGCGCACCGTTCTTATAATAATATACATTAGTCATTGCTTCGATAATATACGGGTTAACGGTAGACGTCCCAGTTTGTGTGATTGAATATCGCATAGCACCAACTCCTGCATTAATGGTTGTATTATTGACAAGCAATATGTGCGACACCGTTTCTCCTATTCCATCAGTATTAGCATAATTCCATCTTAAAGACATTGTATGTATTGTCGTAGCCGTATAATATGCGTATGATTTTTCTGCATAAACACTGGTTTGTGTAAATATACCAACAGATGTTTTTCCAGGAGTATCAAATATATCCATAGTTCCATTACTACTTGAATACGAATAAGTTCTTGTAATATTTATTAGTGCAGATCCATTAAAAGAATATGAGTTATTTTTTTGAGTTGTTCCTAACGTCAACGTCGTAGACACAAATGCCCATGTATGTGTGTAATCTCTACCACCATAAACAAGTCCATTAAAACTACTACTTGATTTTCCTTCAATTCCATATGAAGACCTTACATGTGTTGTTGTATTAACAGTCGTAGTTACCGTCTGCACCGGAATATACGTCTGACCACTCTTTGTCACTTCAAGCCTTAATCCAGTAGTCGTATTCGTTGTTAAGTCCAAATATGAATTAGACACCTTTAAATATGGTTGTCCCGTATGTGTTTCCTTACATTTGTACGATTTTGTCGTACCGTCTTTGTTTAAAACTAAATAAGTCGGCATAGTACACCTCCTTATTCTTCAATTGAAATGTTATCTAAACCATTTTCAGATATCAGTGTTTGCATTTCAGATACTTGCGTTTGTAATGTCGCAATCTTATTTAACAATTCAATGATTACAGTTTGAACATTTGTAGATACAAGTCCCGTTCCCGTGTTATTAAATGTAACGGCACTTGCACTGAACGACGCGGCTCCACCTCCGGCTCCGTCGACAATAAAATAAACAGCACCATTGTTCTGTTCCGATGGAGTTAAGGCATTATATTGCTCTTGTGTTAAAACAATAAGTTTGCCATCAACCCAATCTTTTATAAGGTTGTCGTAGGTTGACAAACCACTATAATTTAAGAATTCTTTTGCCATTTTATACTCCTTTCGTTAGCTTTAATTGCTTTACAAAACAGATTAATCTTTTGCGCATTTTTCTAAAGCAATTAAATAGGAGGGGCATTACGCCCCTCCGTTAATAAATTATGCTGTGAAAAGAGCCTGGATGTCAGAAGTAGCAATACCAGCGGTAGAAGCATCAGCATAAGCCTTTGCACCGTTGATTGTATCAGCTGTTGCAAGATCACCAGAAGCACCGATCACTTCGCTCTTTACAGTAGCGGCAGCACCAGCTGCGTCATATGCAGCAGAAGCGGTGTAAGCAGCAGTTCCAAGACCGTGAACAGCAACCTCTGTGCCATCAACATCGATAGTACCATTGGTAGCACCTTCGGTTACGGACTGTACTGCGCTGTCAGCAAGATCGAGAGAGTTCTGAACAGCTGTAGCAAGCTTAGACTTTGCTACGGAACCAGCGGCAAGCTTAGAACCGTCGATTTCATTGATCGTAACGGTAACAACATTGCTGCCATCGATAGTTACAGTAGCCTCAGTATTTGTACCACCTGTGTAAATATCTACAAGGCTGTTTGCGGGGATGTACAGAGGATTTGCAACGTTCTGAAGAACCAACTCAATATACTTGTCGCCAACCTTTGCTCCGGGATAAGGTTCGTCAGCAACAGTAACAGTTCCAACAGAGCCGCTCTCAACTACTTTGTCCTTAGGGATGTTAATCGTTCCGATCTTCTCAGAAGCAACAGGGCTTGCAGAAGAACCTGTTGCACCCTGATATACATCATAAACCTGAGCATAATCAGCGGTAGTACCAGTAGCTACCATGTAAACCGTCTTGGAAGCAACACCGCCAGCGGAAGCCTCTGCAAGCTCATCAATAGCACCCTGTACATCATCAGATGTCAGACCAGAAGTAGTATTGTCATAGTCAACATCAGCAGCGGCACCAGTAGTTGCCACGGTAGCAAGGCTCTGCTCAAGAGCATCAATCTCTCCGCTTACAGCATCTGCAGTCTCATCAATATATCCAACTACAGTAGTTGCGGTTGCACCTTCCGGAATAGCACCAACAAAAGCGTTAGTAGCAAGGTCGCTAATAGCAGTAGAAGACTCAGATACTTCACCGTCAGCAACGGATACAACAATCTTTCCACCAGTAGCGGATGCAAGCTTACTCATAAATCCAGATACATCGGGGATATCTACGGTATAAGCAGCCGTTCCAGATGCATCTGGAGTCTTGAAGAAGTTAACAGTATTACCAACACGAGTAATACTCTTAATAGACTTAGCGTCCTCAGTACCGATATAGTCTTTAATCAGTCCGTCATAAGTTGTCAAGTTTTCAAGTGTCATAAAATTCTTTGTTGCCATAGTTTTCTCCTTTCGAAATTAGAAAAAATGTGTATTAAAAAAACTTGTTATTGTTAACAAGTTTTTAACCAAATAATGCTTCGATATCACTATCAGCTACGCTGTCGATATCATCTTGCTGTAATGCGCTGTCTGCAAGGTCGAGAGAGTCGATTACATCACTAGCAAGTTTAGCTCTTGTAACAGAACCGTCTACAAGTTTTGATCCGTTAATCGCTACGATGCTTGCAGATATTTCATTTGTTGCGCTAATAGCAAGTTGAACCTCAGATGCTCCTTGAGCAGCGGTGTAAATATCCACAAGGCTATTAGCCGGAATATACAGATGCTCAGATTGATTCTGGATTTCGAGGTCAATATACTTGTCACCAGGAACAGCACCTTCATACGGCTCATCGGGCGTTACAACAGTACCGATCGATCCCGACCGAACTACCATGTCTTTTGGAATGTCAATGCTTCCAACAATAACGTTCTTACTCATGTCAATACTATCAGCACCCTGATAAATGCGATAAATCTTGGCATATTCACTTTGTCCACTAGACTCATCTTTTAAGTAAATCGTCTTTGATGCGGCATCGCCTTTCAGGTCTCCCTTAGTAGCAAGCTCGTCATCTGCGGTATATGCAGAAGAGTCACCTTTTACATAATAGAAACCATTTGTTGTCATATTAATTCTAGTGCCAACATATTTGTCGTCGATTTTCTTAACTGAGTAAATCTGTCCTGTAAGACCGTTTTCTCCACCGTCGTTAACACCGACAAAAGAAAGCGTTCCATCGTTGTGCTCAAATTTAGCACCGCCACCATCTGACTCATTAAAAATAAGAGCCTTGCCGTTAGAACCTTCAATGACTCTCTGTACAAAATTACTTAAATCCGGTTGTGGAAGAGTAATGTTATACTTAGGAGGAGTGTCGTTGACAGGCTCTTCAACATCATAGAACTTCAGATTATAGCCATCGATTGCTACAGTTTTAATGCTTTTAGCATCTTCTGCTGCGATGTAGTCTTTTAAGAGACTGTCATATAAATCTAAGTTCGATAGATTAATGAATTGTTTTACAGCCATTTCTTTTTTCCTTTCTAAGTGCAAATTAAAAAGGCATGGCGATAACCATGCCTAAGTTACCATAATTTATTCAAATAATTGTCGTATTCCTTCATCGTCTTCCGATTGGATATCTCGATCTATTATTTCCTCAACAATAGGTTTCACAATGGGTTCTACCAACTCTGCGATTTCACCTTCAATTGATTCTTTTAACGCTTGTATTTTTCCGTCTACGACATCCTCGGTTGTATAACCTTTATCCTTAAGGTACTCACTTGTTGCAACCTCAACCACATCTACGGACAAGTCTTCGTTAATAACATACGTATCAAGCTCGTCGGCAGTAATCCGCCTTATTTTTTTTGTACCATTAATGGTCTGTATAACAACAAGAATATATGAGCTACTATCAAACGTAGTTGGATGATCAGCTGTTATCTTGTGCTGACCTTGAATCTCATATAATCCATCTTCTAGAGACGATAATATAATTGCTTTTTCAAGTGTGCCTACAATCTTTGGAATACCACAAATCTCAAGTTCTCCGTTTTTATTCAAAAACGAGTATTGATCAGTGTCATCTATCCAAATATATGCAGGGTATGTAATACGACCAGATTCAATTGCTTTATAGGCACTTGCTAATGTACCGTGTGCAAATTTAGGAGTTTTCATATCTTGCCTCCTCCTTACTCGTCTAATTCTATGAATTCAGGATCTTCGTCATCGCCACCGATTTCATCCAAATCGATAATTCCATCACGTTCTCCGTCATCCAAATCCTCATCGCCAGGAACAAGGACTTCAACCCCATTACCAATAGGATTACCATCGTGAGTTAGATGAAGAATATCTTCGTCACTAATTTCAAGATCATTCGGCATATCATCCTGAAGAGTGGTAATATCACGAGACATCTGATTCATCTGAGCCTTAAATGCTTCAATGTCCTCAAAATCTACGTTGTCTGTAAATCCTACGGGACGTTCTACTCGAATAATAGTAGAGTTGGTTTCCATCTTATCTATTACCAAAGTATCATCACCTTGTTCGTACTTGACGAGCGTCAAGCGACATGTCAGATTGCCGGATACTTGGGTAAGCTTGGTTCCAACGGGAAGAACATACCTAATATAGTCCTTATAAAGTTCATCATCTGCTGTCAGTACCTCGGAATGAAAATTCCCATTTGGATCTACATACTTGAGTGTTACAATATAATCCTTTAATTCATTTCCTTGATATGTAGGAGGTATTAAAAACTGGATTTTATCAGTCATATTCTCCTTCATGAATATTACTGTGCGAACAGTCGTATTCAAATTCTTGTACTTATCCATTACAATCGTATACACTTTTTTCATTCACCTCCTTAATTATATGGTTGTGCCCAGAAGAATCCATCATGTTGATATGAAGGCTCTGTGTCTGAGACAATTTCTAAGCCACTAACAATTGAAGCAGCTTGCTCAACGCTTTCTGCTGCGTTAACCTCACTAATATGTGCGGCTTCTGCGCTTTGAACAGCAAGTTCTGAACTATGAACAGAGATAGGAGCAGCCTCAATAGCTTGTTGTATTAATCCTAATTCGTCTTGGCTTTCGATATCTCCATCTTGTACGGTTGATTCTTCAACCTTGATAATGCCAGTAACAGTTGCAATAACCGTTTCGCTTTCGGTTAACGACAATTGATATTTACACTTCCCAGGAATTGAGGTTATTTGTTCTGTTATTTCAACTGAAACAATATTGTCAGTAATAGAGCCATAGCTAAGCACAACATGCCCATCAGGCTTTTTTAACTCAAACGCAACAGCAACACCAGTAAGGTCTAATGGCTCACCATCTTTGGTGACCTCAAACTGTACTTGATATCCGCGATTGTATTGTTTCGCATAGATTTGTTCATATGTTTGATTATCACGAATATCAATTCTGATTATTTGTGAGTTCTCCATTATTTACCTCCTGATTTAATATTAATAAATCTTCATCATTTACGGATAAATCATGATTTAAATCCATTCGATATGAGAAAAACATATCTGGAACAACCATAATAAATCCTTTTTGTCTTTGTTCTACATAAAAACTTAACATACGATAATCAACATCATTTACGATGCCGTCCTTATCATAATCACCAACCGTGAAATAATTATTTTTAAACAATAAAAAAACGCATATAGCAACTATTACTAATGCGTAAAAAGGTAATAATCTCATTTTATTCATAATTACACATCTTCTCTTGTTCCTATAACACTCATAATAACACCGCCAACAATTCTTATCTTGGTTATATTACTCCACGTACCATCCATTCCAGGGCGTATGTTTCCGCTAGATGGATCGTACATTTTAAAACTATGCATTTGTAAATTTTCTGTTTGTATCGATTTTGCATATATACCATTTGACCGTATATATACGCCATCCGTTTCGATAATATTAGAATGTGTTAATGGATTTATTACTATTGAAGTGTTAATAGTTCTACTTGTATCAATTCCGTCAATAAATCTTCTTACAGACACTAAGTCATGAGCGTCTATCAAACCATCTTGATTAAGATCATATTTTTCATAATCTGAACTTGATGGTTCACTAATACCTACCATTATTTCTCTCATTCTAGTCACATCTGCTTCAGAATAATCTCTTGCATATTTCGTAATTGAACCACTAGCGGTAAACGACGAACCAGTAATAGCACCAGAAAAGTTTGCGCTAGTCGCAGTCAACACTCCAGATGCATTAACTACGAACTTATTGTTAATATTTAAAGAACCCCCAGTAATTGCAACGTTATTAGCAGTCAATGTTCCATTTGATATTGTTACAGAATGAGTTGCGTCTTTGTAGTTTCGAAGTCCAACGTTGTCTCCGTCAACCCCAATAAATACACCAAGATTTGTAGATGTTAACGAATCAGTGCCATGATATAACGCATCACTAGTTGCAGTAAATCCACCAACTTGAACGATTCGATTATCAACATCGGCTTTAAAAACAATTTCTTCGTTTGCGTCTTTAACAGTTAATGACCCATTGTTTATGAACTCATGACCATCAAACGTCAACTTACCACCAGCTAAACTAAACTTGCCGTTTTCCAAATCAAGATATGAACCAGTCTTATTTTTGTGCGAATAATTATTGCTATATATTTGACCACCAATAATCATAGAGCCATTTACGCATCCAGCCGTTACAAACTTAGAAATAAGACCATAACCTCTTTTTGTGATAAATTTATCTTCTACTGGGTCATACTTGATATAGTCACCTTCACCAATACCTAATGCACACGTCTTCCAATTATCGTCGGTAAACGCAAACACATTATGCGTAAGCTTTGCTTGACTTTGACTGTATTTTCCTGCGATATCATCCCAAGACCTCAACAATATTCCGTTATTATCAAACAAAACCTCTTCGTTGTTATTATTCTTAATAGCAACCAACGTACCGTCTAATCCCATATTCTTCCAATCGGTTACATTCTCATTAGCCTCGTCACCTTGGTTTGCTTGATGAGCAACTGTATTATACGAAGATGCCATACTCTTAACTTGATCTAAGATAGATTTAGCATCATTAATTGTATTATTAATTCTGTCTGCATTAGAGAATGTAATACCAATACTTGCAAGATTGCCATAGTCAATTGATATAGCGATAATCCGGAGATTAAACAACTCTTCGTCAGACCTTACAACAATCCAATTGCCGAGTTGAACTTGGTCTACGTAAGGAGCAAAGCCCTTCTCTTGCAGAAGATTGTTCATAGTGGCAGACAATGTGTATTGCTCGGTACTTGCTTTTACAACTTCCTTTGCGGCAACATCATATAATTCACGAGCTTTATCCAACAGTTGTTTATTATCCAAACCGTCTGATACATAGTTATCATTCGTGTATTCGGATTCTACAAGATAGTGAGAGAAGATAAGCCACAGATCATCTCCGATAAATGACTTAAAGTCCAATAGATTATGAAATCCATTTATCGTTTCGCGAGCAGAAGTAATCAGTTCATCTTGTTCAGCTATGTCAGCATCTCGAACTGCAAGCTCATCTACAATTAAATCCATACGTTCTTTATATGGTTCGTACATTGTTTCATATAAGTGAACACCATAGAAATCTGAATTTTTATCTGTAACACCATTTTCGATCATAACGTTAAGACATGTTTCATAACTATGGTAAAATGATTCAAGTCTTGCCTTGCTGTATTTAGTCAATTCTTCCTTGAATATTTCCACGTCTGTTAAAGTAAACAAATCATAAAACGTATTATCATCACGGTCTAACTGCTTAAGAATACGCTGGTACAAATATTTTGCATAGGCAGTGTCAGTACCACCTTGAATTAAAACAGAAAACTGTTCGGTCTGCGCAGTATCTTCGTCGTCTCCATAGTTTGTGATTGTACATACGCCAGTCCATCGTTTATTATTGGTATCGACCGTAGCTAATTCACCTTTTGCTTTAACGTCATATCTGGCATCCACCAATACTCTTGCAAGACCCTGGACGGCAAGATCTGCAGAAATAGTAGAGATAGAGTCTATGTTTGTTACACAAACAGAACCAAATTCAAGAAAATCCCCAGGTAACTCGTCCGCCTCTTTCTTAGCGTCAGTAGTAGGAGTGGTCACCTTCGGCATCATAGTGTGTTCCAGATAGTTCTTCCGATCAACGGCTTCATAATACTGTGTGCTTGCTTCTTGATATTTAACAATATTATCTTCATACAAGACATTATAATCATGTATTTTTTGAACTAGTTCCTCTGGCATATCAGATAGCATATGTTCATTGAAACTATACAGATACCTAGACCCATTCGGATTAACGTACATGAAAGCTGTCGTAACATCATCATCTCCACCACTAATACGTAAGCAGTTATAGACATTATCAGTATCACCGGAGCGTGAGATTGACTCTGCATAGTTCTCGGCAGATATATAGATGTCAGTTATCTGTCCATAATTACTATGATATTCTGTACTGCCACACTTAGGGCATGCTGATGCAAAGTCTCCTCGATGACCGCACGAATCACAGACAAACTTTAAGTCGTAACAATTCACGACTCTGTTGACACTGTCAAACTTGAATAAACATTCAATTTCCTCTGCTACCGTGCCCGTCAGAAAATCATAAATACTCGTACCATTCGTAGAGAATGTACGTTGTATCCTGGCAATAGAATCATCAACATGCC
>AUXO016166860.1_pt1 | contig 40892 bp, 16 predicted proteins | sample 768731 | NCBI WGS metagenome assembly AUXO01 (sample SAMN02715735, study PRJNA202380) | gut metagenome | biome: sheep rumen | host: Ovis aries | place: New Zealand: Palmerston North | reverse complement strand
GAAACGCTGACTTATGCTGAATTGAACAAACGAGCAAATCAGCTTGCAAGATATATCAGATCAAGAGTAAGCGGTACTGAGAACCTCATAGGTGTGTGCCTTGAGCGTTCGCTTGAAATGGTGATCGCACTGACTGCTATTATCAAATCGGGCAATGCTTATGTATCACTTGATCCTACTCTTCCCGAAGATCGTCTGTTATACATGATAGATGATTCGGATTTTGCATTTATGGTAACAGTAGACAAACACAGAAGTATGCTCGGCATAGATGACAGCAGATGTATCTCGCTTGACAGCGGATGGAGTTCTGTGGAAACGATGCCCGGAAATGATATCGAAGATGTCGTGCTTACGCCTGAGAGCCCTGCTTATATGATCTATACATCAGGCTCTACCGGCAAGCCAAAGGGATCTATAAATACTCACAAGGCGATCACCAATCGTATCCTCTGGATGAAGGAATATCTCGGCGTTACAAGCGAGGACAGGATACTTCAGAAAACTCCGTACAGCTTTGATGTTTCGGTCTGGGAGTTCTTTCTGCCGCTTATTACAGGTGCCGAGCTTATCGAGGCGAAGCCGGAGGGCCATAAGGATAATATTTATCTTATGGATATTATCGAGAGAGAGAAGGTAACGATAATGCATTTCGTTCCCTCGATGCTCCGTGTTTTCCTGGAGAGCCTTGACAGGAACAAGTGCAGAAGTCTTGAAAAGGTGATATGCAGCGGCGAGGCACTTCCCTTTGAGCTCCAGCAGCGATTTTACAGACTATTTGATAAAGCTGAGCTACATAATTTCTATGGCCCGACAGAAGCAGCTGTAGATGTGACCTACTGGCACTGTCCGCGTGACTGCAGCAATGAACTGGTTCCCATTGGTAAGCCGATATCGAACTGCAAGCTGTACATACTTGATAACAATATGCATCCGGTTCCTATTGGTGTCCACGGAGAGCTGTATATAGGCGGTATCTGTCTCAGTAAGGGATATCATAACCGTGAAGAGCTCACAAAGGAGAAGTTCGTTCCGGATATCTTTGGTGATCAGGGCGATCTGCTTTACAGGACAGGAGATATTGTTAAATACCTTCCTGACGGAAACATTGCCTTTATCGGAAGATGTGACAATCAGGTCAAGATCAAGGGCTTCAGAATAGAGCTTGGCGAGATCGAAAAATGTATATCGGCTCATGAAGATGTTCAGGATGCTGTTGTTGTTGTAAAGGATATAAGAATAAATCAGAGCCACCTTGAAGGCTCTGCTTCCATCGGTCAGCGACTGGTTGCATATATCAAGCCAAGGACAGAAGAGATATCACAGAGCAATGAGGCTCTTGACGAATCACAGGTAGATCAGTGGAAAAATGTTTTTGATATGGCTTATGAAAAGGAGCAGTCTGATAACCCGCTTTATAATTTCATTAGTTGGAACAGCAGCTATACCAATGAGCCGTTCCCACTTGAGAACATGATCGAATGGGCAGATGAAACTGTCACCACCATAAAAAGTGTCAAGCATGACAGGATACTTGAGATAGGATGTGGAACAGGTCTGTTGTTCTTCCGTCTGGCAGATCACTGTTCGGAATATGTGGGTACCGATATATCTCAGAATTCACTTGATTATATCCGAAGATGCGCTGAAGGCAGAAAAGAAGGCATATGTGATTTTGAACTTCATAAATGTTCGGCTGATGATATCTCGGCTTTTGAAAACAAAAAATTTGATGTGATCGTTATCAATTCTGTTGTACAGTATTTCCCGAGTGTTCATTATCTGTACGATGTGCTCAGCAAGCTTGCAGGTTTACTGAGCGAAAACGGTCATATATTCATCGGTGATGTGAGAAATAATGAATTGTTGTCGGATTTCCACCATTCAGTGGAGCTGTTCAAAATGCACTCGTCCACTCCTGTGATAGTGTATAAGGAAAGAGTACAGAGAATAATCGAGAAGGAAGAAGAACTCAACGTAAGTCCGGCATTCTTCAGATATGCTGCCGATAGCATAGAAGGACTTAAAAATGCAGCAGTAATGCTGAAAAGAGGCTCATATCTGAATGAGATGTCAAAGTTCAGGTATGATGTGCTTCTTTCAAATGCCGAGCCAGCAGAAAAGCCGGTAGTCAAGGATATCAGTTCATTCAGTCTCCCACTGGAAATGATCAGGGAGGAGCTTGATAAATGCGAGGATAATGCTCTGCTGATAAAGGGTATTTCCAACAGCAGGATCGATGACGATGTGCTCATATCCGAATTGGCAGAAGGAATGGATGATAATGTTCCGATAAGTGTATTGAAGCAGGAGATAAGCATAAGAAGCAAGAAAGCCATTGATCCTAATACGCTCATAAGGCTCGCCAAGGAAAAGGATATGAAATGCATCTGCCTCATATCGGAAAATGACAGAAAGTGTTATGACGCCCTGTTTATGAGCAATGAGCATGATCTTGATGAAGTGATCACATCAGCTGCGACAAGCGTAAAGGATATCCGCACCTGTGCAAATGCTCCCGAGGAGTCCAACAGAGTAAGACAGCTGGTACCTCAGGTAACCAAGCTGCTGAAATCCCAGCTCCCTGAGTATATGATACCGTCGTTCTTTGTGATAGTATCAGATTTCCCTGTAAACTCCAACGGCAAGCTCGATCAGAGCAAGCTCCCCGATCCTTCCACTATCAAGCTGCTTGACGATGAAAGTTATGTAGCTCCTTCGACTCCTATCGAGAAAAAGATCGCTCAGGTATGGGCAGAGATACTTGGCATCGAAAAAGTCGGTATCAGAAACAATTTCTTTGAAATGGGCGGCGATTCGATTCTGTGTATCAGGTCCGTTTCAAGAATAAATAATGCAGGTATAAAGATCACTCCCAGTGATGTATTCCAGAACCCAACCATAGAGGAGCTTGCAAAGATAGCTGCTGTATCCGACGGAAATGAGGACGAGGATATTATTGCTGAGCCATGGTCTATGGTGACGCCCGAAGAAAAGGAAAAGATCAATGCTCATTTTGATGATGATATCGAAGATGCATATCCTCTGAGCCCGTTCCAGATGTATATGTACAAAAAAGTCACAAATGAGCCTGAGTACGGCGAATTTGTAATGCAGAAGGTAATGACTCATTCCGAAGCCCTTGATATAGATGGTTTCGAGAAGGCTTTCCAGTATGTAGCATCAAAGACGCCCATAATGAGGACATCATTCTGGTGCCCCGAGCCGGGAAAGGTGTTACAGGTGGTTCACAAGACAACAAGTCTTCCCTTCAGGTACATTGATCTGACGGAAGTTCGTCCCGAAGATCAGCATACTCATGTTAAGGAGTATCTGCTTGAGGACGAGAGAAGAGGACTTGAGACCGACAGACCCTGCCCGTTCAGACTCTGTGTAGTAGAGTATATAAAAGGCAATTATATGCTTATTATGACCAATAGCTATCTCTGTATAGACGGCTGGTCACTCAGGACGATAATGGAAGAAGTATTCATGGTATACAATTCTGTATCGAGCGGAGTAGAAATGATCTCTTATCCTGAACATCGTTCGTACAGGGATTTTATCCGTTGGGTGAATTCTCAGGATATGGAAGCCGCCGAGGAATTCTGGAAGGGCTATATGTCAGGATATAAAAAGTTTGAGATCATAAAGGAATACAAGCACGGCCAGATTTACGACGAGGAAGGCTACCTCAGATACAGTACCTTCATAGACGGTATGCTGAAGAATGCTATCGAGATGTTTGCGAAGAAAAACGGTCTTACTCCGAATATTGTTTTCCAGGCTGCATACTCGCTGCTGCTTGCATTGTATTCAGGCAAAAAAGAAATATGCTACGGAAACCTCGTAAGCGGAAGACCTGCACAGCTGAAAGGTGTTGAATCCATAGTCGGTACCAATCTTAATATAATCCCGTTAAGAGTAAATATCCCCGATGATGTCAAGCTTGTATCATGGTGCAAGGAGATAATGAGCAACCAGAGCAGTACGAGAAAGTTTGAGAATATCCCCATATCTGATATAGCGCAGTGGTCAGGATATGATCGTGATGAAAGGATATTTGACTGTTACATCATCTATCAGAATGTTGTAACGCTTTCTGAGGCGGAAAAGCAGGTATCAAGGGAAAGCACGTTCTCTGATGAGTGCTGCCTCAGACTCGGATATCCGCTCAGATTCGATATTTTCCCGACAAGTGATCAGGTAGCTCTTATGACAACATACAAGCAGAAATTCCTGAATAAGGATGATGTAAGAAAAATGCATTCTGATCTGCAGACCATTCTTGAATATCTTATCAATGTTCCGAATGAATTCCTTAAATCAATATACTCAGATCTTAAAAACGAACTTGACATAAAATGAAGCAATAGATAAAGCAAACGATCATATCATATTTTTATGGGAGCTGCGGCGGTTTCGGCAGGTCGCGGCTCTCCATAGAAATGATAAAACCAAAGATGATGCTGCGAATTATTATGAGCTCTCGAGAGTCATATTACAGCAGCACGATCAATTAAGGAGGAAAAAATGGCATCATATTATTACACACCTAACCCGATGAATTATACTGACAGGAATCAGATGGGGTATTCAGACAGCACAGAACAGGCTTATAATCAGAGGCAATCAGCCGGGAAGCCGTTCATTTACATCAGAAATATTGAAAAGACATATTTTACGGGTGATCTTCCATATCTTGCCTTAAAAGATATCTCCCTGACTATAGATGACGGAAAGATAACCGTTATTCTCGGCCCTTCAGGCTCGGGAAAATCAACACTGATGAACATTCTTGGCGGTATCGACTACTGTGATAACGGAGTGATCAATGTTGACAGTGAGGATATCAGCATGATGAACTCCGCACAGCTCACTAATTACAGAATGAAGAAAGTCGGTTTTGTGTTCCAGTTTTATAATCTTATCCCTAACCTGACTGTATATGAGAATGTTGAGGTAGCTGCAAATCTTACAGGTAATCCCAATGAAAACAAAATACTGAAGAGAAGAAGGAATTATCGTGAGATAATGAACGCGCTTGAGGCAGTGGATATGTGGCAGATGAAGGACCGTTTTCCCAAGGAGCTCAGCGGAGGTCAGCAGCAGCGTGTTTCTATTGCGAGAGCTATAGTAAAGAAGCCGAGAATGCTGCTGTGCGATGAGCCGACCGGTGCGTTGGATGTTGAAATGTCGATTCAGGTCATGAAGGTCCTCAAAAGACTTAATGCGGAACAGAGGACCAATGTTATCATTATCACGCATAATCCGGTTATAGCCGAAATGGCTCATAAGGTCATAACCATCAAAAACGGTACGATCGCCGAGGAACGTATCAACGAGAATCCTAAGAGTGTGGAGATGATAGAATGGTAAGAAAGATTCCTCATTTTATACCGGTTCTTCATCGTAAAGTGTTAAGAACTATTTTTGATAATAAACTTGTATATATCGGCGTAGTTATCCTTGTATTGCTTGGTTCGATGCTTTACACTTCATTCAATGTTTCAGCGAGCAATCTTGATAAGGAGATAAAAGATTTCAGATCAAGATGCTGTCAGGAGGATGTTAATTTTACTCTGCAGGAACCTCTCAGTGAAAAAAGAATGAGTGCTCTTGAATCAAAATATGATGTCGTTATCGAAAAAAGAAAGATCGCGAATTATGAAAAAGACGGAGACACAGTAAGAGTACTTGAAGCTACTGAAAAGATCAATAAATATGAGGTGATCTCGGGAGAAGATATCTCAAAATCCGGAGAGATACTTGTGGATAAGCTATATGCTGATGCTCATAAGCTTTCGGCCGGTGATGAGATAACTCTGTATTCAAAGAAATACAAGATCAAAGGCTTTATGGCAGAGCCTGACTATCTGTTTATGCTCAAGACCGACAGTGATATGGTAGTCAATCATAAGACCTTCGGTATCGCAATAATGTCCAAGGATGATATTGCAAAGATAAAAGACGGTTATGATTACTATATGCTGAGAAGGAATGATGATACTGATGAAGATGTGCTGGATGAGATAAAAGCTGATCTTAATTCGGATAATATCGTCCTTGATTACCGACTTGCAGAGGATAATGTCAGGATAACCACCATTGACGGTGATATAACCACATTTATACAGTGCTCGGGACTGGTGCCGACAGTGATACTCATCATATGCTGCCTTCTCGTGGCGGTATTCCTTTGGAGGATAATCCGAACGGAGTATACAATGATCGGTACATTGTTTGCAATAGGCTACAATAAGCGTAAGATAGTAGGCGAATATCTTGCGTTCCCCATATTTATCTCTCTTCTGGGTGGTCTGCTGGGCACCATACTGGGAATACCGTTTTCCAAGACTGTGATCGGCATGGTGTTTGAGAATAAATACAGTATGCCGGGCGTACTCAGCAAGGTAGACCCCAAATACCTGCTGATCAGCCTTATCCTTCCGTATATCTTTATGATCCCTGTGACCCTTTTTGTTATTCTTTCCGCACTGAAGCTGACCCCTGTCAATCTTATGAGAAATGTGTCAAAGGAGAAAAATATAGGTATACTTGAGAAACTGCTGAAGTTTAAGAATATGAGCTTTGACCTGAAGTTCACGCTCAGGGAGGTTTTGCGTAATATCAGGCGTTGTCTTATCGTTTTTGTAAGCATACTCTTTGCCTCTCTGCTGCTTCTTTTCGGCTTTACTGCCAATGATTCGGTAAGCTATATGTATGATAGTATGAAGGGAACATATGTCAATCAGTACAATTATTACTTCAACTCTATACAGGTCGATCAGCCTGAAAAGGGCGAGAGACAGAATTTCTCAAAATTCGCAGTAGAAGATGATTACGGCAAAGAAGTGACTATTACGATTTTTGGAATAGATTCAAAAGCAAAGCTTGTCAAGTTCAAGGATGAGGGCGGAAAGAGGATCAAGCTCTCTAATACTGTTATCTCGAGCGGCATAGCTGAAAAGTTAAACATAAAGGAAGGCGATCTCCTTTATGCCGAGAATAAGCTCACCGGTAAAGAGATAGAAGTCGAGATCGATAAGATAGCTGAGGATTATAACTATTACATATATATGCCTATCGATCAGTTTAACGAGATCAATGAATATCCTGAGGGCAGCTATATAAGTCTTATATCCAATGACAAGCTCAATATCGCTAAGGAAAAGATACTCAACGTTCTTGATGCTGACGATCAGCAGAAGGGATATAAGGAGTATACCAAGACATTCAAGTCATTGATAAATATTGTAAGTATCATTGCTTTCATAATAGGTGTTGTGGTCATCAATATCATTATCACTATATCTGTGGAAGAAAACAAAAACAATATCTCAATGATGAAAGTCCTCGGATATCATAATAAAAAAATCATCTCCCTTATGATAAGATATAACATCTTTATTGTCATCGCGGCATACCTGCTTTCAGTCCCGATAATAAAGTATCTTATCAAGCAGCTTTTCGATATTCTGGGTGAAAGTATGAATGCAGTTATTCCTGTAAAGCTTTATTCGCACAATGTGCTGATAGGTTTTCTTATAATCCTTCTGACATATGAGGTATCAAAGTTTATCAGTGTACGCAGAGTATTTAAAATATCGATGGTTGATAGTTTAAAATCCAAGAATGAATAAAACATCGGACGATAGTGAGAAATATGAAACTTGTATATTATTCAAAATCGAGAGTATATATGATACGGTCATCATATATGGGGATGATCAATTATTCGTATATTATAATAGATGATTCGACGGGAAAGGTCGGTATCATAGATCCTTCATGGAATACTTCCGATCTTGAGCTTTTTCTGTTGAATACAGATTATAAACTGGATGCGGTACTGCTGACCCATTCACATATGGATCATGTCTGCGGAGTGGACAGGCTTATTGCGGAATACGATGCAAGCGTTTATATTTCAGCCGAAGAGGCAAGATACTATGATTACCGCTGTACAGGTCAAAGCGTTTTCCGAGATAATGAAACTATTATTCTCGGCAGTCTTGAAATAAACTGTCTGGTAACCCCCGGGCATACAAAAGGAAGTACCTGTTATCTTGTGGACGGTGCGCTTTTTACGGGCGATACGTTGTTCATAGAGGGGTGCGGGATATGCTTTGGAGACGGCGCAGATCCGTATGAGATGTACAGGAGCGTTCAGAGACTTAAAGGTCTTGATGAAGATATAAAGGTATTTCCCGCTCATTCATATGGAAGCAGCTTCGGCAAGACTATCAGAGAGCTATATAAAAGCAACATCTATTTTTCCATAGAAAGAATGGATCAGTTTGTTGCTTTCAGGCAAAGGGCAAATCAGAACAATATATTTGATTTTAAGTGATACAGCTGTACTATGCTGTGACAAACGATCAAGGAGGAGAAAGATGGAAGTCAAGAAAGTCGGTATAATCGGAGCTGGCGTAATGGGAATGGGCATAGCTCAGAAAATGATATGCTATGATAAAGAAGTTATACTTGTGGATAACGATGCTTCTGTAGTGAACAGCGTGAAAAACAGGATACAGAGGAATATGATGATCGCAAGGATCACCAATAAGGATAATACAGATATAGCTCATGCATTGAGTCTGCTCAGCGTGACGGATGATTATTCTGCATTAAGCGGATGTGATCATATTATCGAGAATATCCCGGAGAATGAGGATATGAAGTATGAGGTGTACCGGAAGCTGAGCGATATAGTATCTGAAAACTGTATCTGCATGGCGAATACCTCTTGTATTTCAATAACCAAGATAGCAAAGTGGCTTGGTAATTCCCAAAATGTCATCGGTGTACATTTTATGAATCCCGTACCACTTCAGAAGTTTGCCGAGGTCATAAAGGGTAATTTTACATCTGATGATACTATTGAAAAGGTGAAAAGCTTCTTGAAGGAGATAGAGATCGACTGCACCGTTATAAATGACAGTGTCGGATTCGTATCGAACAGATTGTCCCATTTATTCATGAACGAGGCTATAAACCTTGTTATGGAGGGCGTTGCAACGCCTGAGCAGATAGATCAGATATTCACCGAAGGCTTCCATCACAGCATGGGACCGCTCCATACTGCTGATCTTATAGGGCTTGATACTGTAATGTACTCGCTTAATGTGCTTTATCAGAATTATCAGGATCCCAAGTACAGATGCTCGCCTCTGCTGAGAAAAATGGTGGACAGCGGGCTCCTCGGAAGAAAAAGCGGCAAAGGATTTTTTGAGTATTACTGATACTGCTGACGGACAAAAGCATTAGGTGCGGTTGTTATATGATTATAGTATGTATGTAAAAGGAGAGCGTAAATGGGAAAGATAAAATGTGTTGTATGGGACCTTGACAACACTGTCTGGGACGGAGCACTGACAGAGGGCGAGGTCACATTGAAGTCTGATATAGTTGATATTATCAGAGAGCTGGACAAAAGAGGTATACTTCAGTCAGTATGCAGCAAAAACGATGCAGGTTATACTATGGAAAAGCTGAAGGAGTTCGGTATAGACGAGTACTTCCTCTATCCTCAGATAAACTGGAATCCTAAGTCAGAAAACATCAGAACTATCTGCAAGTCTTTCAATTTCGGCATAGATGCTATCGCCTTTGTTGACGATCAGCAGTTTGAGCTTGATGAGGTTAGCTTCAATATCCCTGAAGTTCTTTGTATCAATGCTGAGAATGCAGATACTATTCCTGATATGGATGAATTCATCCCCTTGTATATCACCGAAGATTCTAAAAACAGACGTCATCTTTACATGAATGATATAGTCAGAAATGATGAGGAATCAAGATTTGAAGGTACTTCTGAGGAATTTCTCAGTACTCTGGGGATGCGTTTCATAATAAGGAGAGCGCAAAAGGAAGATCTTAAACGAGTTGAGGAGCTTACTGTAAGGACACATCAGCTCAATTCGACAGGTACTGTCTATTCCTTTGATGAACTAAACGAAATGATAGGCTCTGATAAATATGAAGTAATTGTTGTTCAGCTTACCGATAAATATGGTGACTACGGAAAAATAGGAGTATCTGTTATTGAAAAGGAAGAAGGCAAATGGCATCTTAAAATGCTCCTTATGTCCTGCAGAGTTATGTCAAAGGGAGTAGGCTCTGTCCTTCTGAAGTATATCGTGAATTCTGCAATGGATTCAAATGTTAAGCTTTATGCAGATTTTATTTCTACTGATCGTAACAGGATCATGTACGTTACATACAAGTTTACGGGATTCAGGGAGATATCGAAGAACGGTGACGTTATACAGCTTGTTTCAGAAGCCGAAAAGCCTTTTAAATATCCCGATTATATCGACGTTGATGCTGATATAGAGTTTTGATTTTGGAGGAGCAATATGAGTACAAATGAAGAAATGCAGCTTATAGAGGCAGTCAGGGAATTTGCTGAGAATAATCTGAATGATCCCGAGTATCTTGAAAAGTTCTCACCAGAGATGTGGGAAAAGATCGCAGACTTCGGACTGCTTGGTATAACTGTCGATGAAAAGTACGGCGGACTCGGAGAAAGCTATCGTACAGCAGCGGCGGTCTTTGAGAACCTTGGATACAGCTGTAAGAACAATGGGTTCGTTTTTGTGGTGAACAATCATATCTGGGTATCTCAGAACCTGATATATCTTTACGGCTCTGAACAGCTCAAGGATAAGTATCTTTGTGATATGACCGCAGGAAAAAGGATAGGAGCTATCTGTATAACCGAAGCCGAATCGGGCTCCGACGCTCTTAGCATGGTCACAAGGGCAGAAAAAACAGATGACGGTTATATACTTAACGGCAGCAAGGCTTTTATCTCTAACGGACCAATTGCGGACATCTTTATTGTTTTTGCGCGTACGGGAGAAGGAAATAACAAAAGCTTCACAGCCTTTGTTGTGGAAAAGGAGTTCCCGGGCGTGAAGATAGGCGCGGATATCGAAAAAATGGGACTGGGTTCATGCCCGACCTCGGAGATCGTATTTGATAATTGTATGATTCCGAAGGAGAATGTTCTGGGAAGGTACAATTTCGGTTCCCTTATAATGACAATGGCTCTCGAATGGGAAAGGTGCTTTGAGTTCGTTCCCCATATCGGAGCAATGAGAAGAGTCATGGAAAGATGTATCGAACATGTAAGATCAAGACAGCAGTTCGGCAGACCTATCGGAGATTATCAGGCTGTTTCTCATAAAATAGCAGATATGAAGGTAGGGATCGAGATGTCAAGAGCTATGCTTGACCGTATAGTTGATCTGAAGGATAATATGAAGACTGCGTTTATCGATACTTCTATATTCAAGCTATATGTGAGCGAGGCATACATAAAGACCTGCCGTGATGCAATGCAGATCTTCGGCGGATATGGCTATACCAAGGAATATGACATTGAACGTGAGTTGCGTGATGCGCTTGCCTGCAGTATCTATTCGGGAACAAATGAAATGCAGAAGAACACCATTTATAACTTTACAACAAACGGGGAGTCATTATAAATGATTAAAATAGTCGTTTGCCTTAAAATGGTGCCCGGAAAGCTTATTGATGCAGAAAGAAGCGGTCTTATCATCAATCCCTACGATCTTTTTGTGCTCGAGAAGCTTGCCGAGCTCAAAAAAAACACTGATATCAGTGTTATCGGTATTTGCATGGGCGGAGAGAGCGCAAGAGAAGGACTTGTAAGAAGCAAGGCACTGGTTTGCGATGATATATACTGGCTGAACGATATTAAGTTTGCTCAGGCAGATACCATTGCGACAACAAAAACTCTCTCTGCGGCAATAAAAAAGTATATTCCCGATGCGGATGCAGTCATATGCGGCGGACATGCTATAGACGGCGAAACAGGTCAGGTGCCTGCGGAGCTGTCCGAAAAGCTCGGGATCACTTATTTTTCATCCGTAGCGGATATAGAAAGCTTCGGTCATGATTCAGCTGTTATCGTGAAAAAAGATGAAGGGCACGAAATGACTGTCAGATGCAGATATCCTTTCCTGCTAAGTGTGGACAGTTTCCTCACATATGCATCTAATCTGAATATCATTGCACTTAAAAGAGCTCAGAAATGGGAATACAAGATCATAAGCTCGGAAGAACTGGGGATAGCTCAGACTGATTGCGGAGCAGCGGGCTCAAAAACAAAGGTCATAAATTCCGTAAATATCATTTATAAGAAAGAAAGTATCGAGGTCGGCGGCAGTATTAAAGAAAAAGCTGATCACGTTAAGAAGCTTTTACAGCAGTAATTGAGGTGACATATGGATAAAAGAAATATTTGGGTCGTATGTGACGCCTTTGATCATGTGGACAGCTTTACAGGACAACTTATTTCAAAGGCGTATCAGCTCAGCAAAGAGAGCAATGGTTGCGTTCAGGTGATTTTTTTAGGAGATACCTCAGAAGATGAGCTGAAAAGGTGTGCATTATACGGCGCAGATGAGGTCGTCTATCAGCATTGCGAGACTAAAGACGAGAGGCTTTGGCTGGATATACTGAGTGATATATACAGTTCTATTGGTGCTGATGTCATAATGTTTACAAACTCTGATTTTTCAAAAACTCTTTCTTCGTTCTTTGCCTCAAGGTTTGAAGTCGGTCTTACTGCCGACTGTATCGATATATGCTTTGAAGATGAAAACGGATTTGTCTTTGAACGAGCGGCTATGAGCGATTCCGTACAGGCTCGGATAATCTGTATCGATTCTCAGTGCTGTACTTGTACAGTAAAGAAGAATGCTTTTGTAGAGAATGTGATAAATGAAGTAAAAGAACTCAGCATAAGAAAATGGGATTATAAAGGCAGTTTCAATACAGATGATACATATGAAGTTATAAGCTGCGTTAAAAGAGAGATTGAAAACAGCGCTGATCTGGACAATGCAAAAATTGTATTCGGTGTTGGCAGAGGAGTAAAGGATAAAGAGACCTTTGATTTGATTTGTCAGGCAGGGAAAAAATACAATGCTGTTGTCGTGGGAACAAAATGTGTCGTTGATGACGGTCTGCTGCCGAAAAAGTATCAGGTGGGCCAGTCGGGACGCAGCATAGCGCCGGATATCTACATAGCATTCGGTATATCTGGAGCTAACCAGCATCTTGTTGGAATAAGGAATTCAAGACAGATAATAGCAGTGAATAATAATGAGAATGCTCCTATATTCAATATTGCAGATGTAAAGATAGTTGCTGATGTAAAGGAGTTTATAAAGGAATTCTCAGAATAATCTATTGTTTATGACATGAAAAGGAAGAAAAGATGTATAAATCTATTGTTTTTATGTTTGCAGGGCAGGGAACTCATTATTACCATATGGGAGCTGATCTGTTCAGTAAAGACCTTGTTTTCAGACAGAATATGCTTCGGCTGGACGATATCGTCAGAAAGGAATGCGGCTTTTCGGTCATAGACAGGTTATATGACGAAGAGCACCGAAAAACAGATGATCTTACAGATCTCGGAACAACTCATCCTGCCATATTCATGACCGAGTATTCACTTGCTCAGGTAATGAGATCTAAAGGCGTCGAGCCCGATTATGTAATGGGGTGCAGTCTTGGTGAAATAGTTGCTTTGGCGGTTGCCGGGGCTGTTTCGGCGGAAGATGCACTGAGATTCGTGATAAAACACGCTCAGACAGTTCAGCAAACAGTTGAATACGGCAGAATGATATCTGTTTTTGCTGACAAGTCGTTTTATTATGAAAATAATGAGCTGAAGCTTAACTGCGAGCTTGCAGGCGTTAACTACAGCGGTAATTTTATAGTTTCGGCGGCACAGGATAAAACAGCAGATGTTACAGCATTCCTGAAGCAAAAAGGTGTTATTTTTCAGGAGCTTCAGGTCAGCTATCCGTTCCACTCGTCAATGTGTATGAGATCAAGGGACGCAATGAAGCAGCTTAACGGAACAATTTCTGTGGGAGTGCCAAAGATACCTGTTATTTCCTGCCTTACGGGAGAGATAACAAATAGCATCGATTTTGAACATATGCTTGACATCCCTGTAAAAACCATGCAGGTCAAGAAGGCTTTTGAAGCTGCCGAAAAAACAGGACCTAAACAGTATGTCGATCTGTGCTTTACAGGTACGATGGCGAACTTCATCAGATATAACGAGCGCAGGGATACTGCGACAGATATCGTGGCAATGGCTTCCATAATGCGTGATTTTTCAGAAAGCTTCAAGAATAACTATGAAAAGATCAAGCTTAATATGGTGGAAAAAGAAAACTATACGGAAAGGAATAGAAAAATGTCCGACACACTGATATATGCATTTCCCGGACAGGGCTCGCAGAAAAAAGGAATGGGTGAGGAACTGTTTGATGAATTCCCCGAATATGTAAGGCGCGCTGATGAGGTTTTGGGATATTCCATCAGGGACCTTTGTCTGAACGACAGCGAGGGAAATCTGAACAAAACAAATTATACGCAGCCTGCACTTTATGTGGTCAATGCGCTGAGCTACCTGAAGAAAATAAAGGAGACAGGCAGAAAGCCTGATTTTGTTCTCGGTCACAGTCTTGGCGAGTATGATGCATTATTTGCGGCAGGAGCATTTTCATTCGAGGACGGTCTCAGACTTGTAAAGATACGCGGTCAGCTCATGTCAGAGATAAAGGGCGGTGCAATGGCGGCAGTCATAGGTCTTGATGAGGAGACTATCAGCAATATCCTTACAGAAAACGGTCTGACAGATCTGCAGATCGCCAATATCAATTCTCCTGTTCAGGTAATTCTTTCCGGAAAAAGAGATGATATCATCGCAGCGGAGCAGCTATATATGGACGCAGGTGCAAGAAAATATGTTGTTCTGAATGTGAGCGGTGCTTTCCATCATGGGAAATACATGAAGGCGGCACAGGATAAGTTTGCGGAATACCTTGATAAGATGACTTTCAACAAGCTTCAGATACCTGTTATCTCAAACTATACCGCTCGTCCGTATGATGATCTGCGCTTAAAGGAGACCCTGAGAGAGCAGATGTCACATGGTGTCAGATGGGTGGAAAGTATTAGATATCTCCTCGCTGAAAACGAGCCTGTATTTGAGCAGATCGGTCCAGGAGACACAGTTTATTCTCTGATGATGATGATAAAGAGAAAGTGTGAGCCATTATCGGAAGAGGAGAGAAAGGCGAATATCCTTGATGATGTCCCTGTTGAAGCAGTAAATGTCCAGGGACCTGAGACCGGTACAAAAAAAGGATTGACCGCCTCGGAGCTTGGAAACATGGCATTCAAGCAGGAATTAGGTCTGAAATATGCTTATCTTGGCGGAGGAATGTATAAGGGTATCGCTTCTCCGCAGATGGTGATACGCTTAGCAAATGCAGGAATGCTCGGATTTCTCGGTACCGGGGGACAGTCTTTCGATAAGATCAGAGAAGGTATAAAGCTTATCCGATCATCTGTTACGGACGGTGCTTTTGGTGCCAACTTCCTTTTTGATCCTGATGATATGAGAAAACAGCTTGAACTTGTTGAGCTTTTCATCCGGGAGGATGTTCGCATTATAGAGGCAGCCGCGTTCATGAGCATAACCATGCCTCTGGTATATTATAAAGCAAAGGGACTGTCGGTAGATCAGACAGGAAGTATAGTCCGCAAAAACAAGATATTTGCAAAGATATCGCGGCCTGAAGTGGCAGAAGCTTTTATGAGCCCCGCACCGCAGAAGCTGCTGAATGAGCTTGTTGAAATGGGGAAGATAACGAAGCTTCAGGCTGATATTGCCGCTTCACTTCCTATAGCTGATGCTATAACAGTGGAAGCGGATTCCGGAGGACACACTGATCAGGGCGTAGCTCTTGCACTTTTCCCGGCTATAAAGAAGATATGCGGAAATTGCATGAAAAAATACAATTATGCTGATCGTATATATATAGGTGCAGCCGGAGGAATAGGAACGCCTGAGGCAATGCTTGCGATGTTCATGCTTGGGGCAGACTATGTTCTGACCGGTTCATTGAATCAGTGTACAGTCGAAGCTGATACCAGCGATGCCGTCAAAGATATCCTGCAGAATATAGGAGTACAGGATACCGGATATGCACCTGCGGGAGATATGTTTGAATACGGTGCAAAGGTTCAGGTGGTAAAAAAAGGCGGCTTTTTCCATGCAAGAGCTAACAAGCTGTATTCACTTTATTGCAATAATGAGTCACTTGAGGAGCTCGATGAGACTACAAGAAAGAATCTTGAATCAAAATACTTCAAGTGCTCGTTTGACGAAGTTTATAACAAGGTAAAGCAGCATTACGATCAGGATATCATCAGAAAAGCGGATAATAACCCGAAGTATCGTATGTCGTTGATATTCCGCTGGTATTTTCATAATGCTACTGTTTCGGCTATATCAGGAGATTTGGATAACAAGGTGAATTTCCAGATACACTGCGGTCCTGCTCTCGGTGCTTTCAATGAGTGCGTGAGGGGGACAGAGCTGGAAAGCTGGAAAAACAGGCACGTTGACAGTATAGGAATTTTCCTTATGGAAGGAACGGCGATGCTGCTTGAGAAAATGATAGGCAGCTACAGTAAATAAATGATTAATTTTATCAGGAGGAAATAAAGATGGATAAGGATCAGATCAAAAGCATTCTGTTTTCAAATATTGCAGATATAATGGACATGGACGAGAGCGAGATAGATGTTCAGGAGAGCCTTCGCGATCTCGGAGCAAATTCTGTTGACAGAATGGAGATAATTGTTGAGACGATGAGAAAGATCGGCGTAAAGATCAATATGCTTGAGTTTGCTAACATAAAGAATATTCAGGAAATGGTGGATTTCTTATATGAGAGATCAGAAAAGTAACCGATCTGTTCTCATAACAGGAATGGGATCGCTGAATTCGGTTTCAAGAAATGTTGAAGGCTTCAGAGAAGCCTTGTATAACGGCAGATGCGGAATAGCAAAGTCCTCTGAAGGAAATGAACAGATATCATTCGGAGGCTTTATAAAAGATCTGGACTTCAGAGGACAGACAGACAGCCTTGCTGTTTCGGATGAACTGAAGAAAAAGGCTGTATCGCTGGGAAGGCGAGCACCTGATGGGATAAAGTATTCGATACTTACTTCTCTTGAGGCATGGGCACAAGCAGGCATGGAGGGGAGAGAGTGCGACAATACCAGGATAGGAATTGTTCTTGCAGGTTCAAATCTTTCTGTTAACGAGCAGCTCAGAGTTGCTTCGGAATACTCAGATCAGCCTGAATTCATCTCTCCGTCCTATGCTTTCCAGTTTATGGACACATATCATATAGGTGTCATAAGCGAGCTCCTTTCTGTTAAGGGTGTCGGTTTTTCTGTGGGAAGTGCTTCTGCAAGCGGCAATTCTGCTATAATACAGGGATATAACCTTGTGAAAAACGGAAGCTGTGATATCTGCCTTGTGGTCGGTACAGCAGCGGATCTTTCGTACATAGAAAAACACGCATTTGCAAATCTTGGGGCTCTTGGCGGAAAGGATGCTTCGATCCCGCCAGAATCTGTTTATCGTCCTTTTGATAGGAAGCATGACGGTTTTATTTACGGACAGGGGGCAGGATGTATTATCCTTGAGTCGTCTGATACAGCGGAAAAAACTAAAGCTCTGGCTGAGCTTTCAGGGGGATGCATAGTTCTTGACGGCAATCATGGTCCCGAATGTAATCCCGATGGGGAAGCAAGAGCAATGAGAGCTGCAATTGAGATGGCAGGTATAGAGTGCGGAGATATTGATTATATAAACGCTCATGGAACGGGTTCTCCGCTTGGGGATGAAAGTGAAGTCAGGGCTATCAGAGAAGTGTTCGGCAGTCATGCTGCTAATATCAGGATAAACTCAACGAAGAGCATTATCGGCCACTGCCTTTTTTCAGCAGGGGTGTGCGAATGTATAAGTACAGTTATACAGATGACAAATAGTTTTGTTCATCCAAATATCAATCTGAACGCTCCCATAGATGAAGGGCTGAATCTTGTAAAGGGAATGTCATCTGAGCACAGTATCAGATATGCACTCAGCAATTCCTTTGGGTTCAGCGGATTCAATACATCTATAGTGCTGAAAGCACTTGAGGGATAATTCTGAAAGGAGGTATCCTGCATCTGTAGCAGGATAAAAGAGAATGAGAGTCGGAATCGAAGCGATTAATTTTTACGGCGGCGGCGCATATATAAAAGTAAGCGATATTTTTGAAGGAAGAGATCTTGATAAAAGCCGTTTTTCAAATCTTCTCATTGATAAGAAGTCTGTAGCTTTACCATGTGAGGACCCTGTAACTCACGGAGTAAATGCTGCCAAACCTATCATAGATAATCTTTCCGAGGAAGAAAAAAACAAGATCGAGCTTGTAATAACTTCCAGTGAATCAGGTATAGATTTCGGAAAGTCGATGAGCACATATATTCATGACTATCTCGGACTGAGCAATAAGTGCAGATTGTTTGAGGTAAAACAAGCGTGCTATGCGGGGACAGCTGCCTTTAAGATGGCAAGTGCATTCATTGCCTCAAATGTATCTCATGATGCAAAGGCACTGGTCATATCCTCCGACGTTTCAAGAGAGGCTGCAAGAGGCTCATATGCCGAGCCCTCTCAGGCAACGGGAGCGATCGCAATGCTCATAAGCTCACATCCTCATGTGCTGGAGCTGGATCAGGGGGCATACGGTATCTACGGCCGTGAGATCATGGACACTTGCCGTCCGCGTCCCGAACTTGAAACAGGCGATGCTGATCTGTCTTTGCTGGCATATCTTGACTGCCTTGAAAACTGTTATAATGCATACACAGAGAAGATCAGGGGCGTCGATATTCTTGATACCTTCGGGTATATGGTGTTCCATGCTCCTTTCGGAGGTATGGTGAAGGGCGCTCATCGAAAGCTCATGAGAGAGCATACTAATCTGTCAAAGGACGAGATAGAGAGAGATTTCGATAAAAGAGTTCTTCCTTCTCTTTACTATTGCAAAGAGGTAGGAAATGTATATGCTGCAACAGTGTATCTTGCACTGTGCGGCCTTATAGATTCTGAGGATATAAGGGCAAAAAAACGTATAAGTATGTATTCTTACGGTTCGGGAAGCTCCGCTGAGTTTTACAGCGGTATAATATCCCCTGATTCAAAGGCTGCACTTGCAAAGATGGATATCAAGGGTGAGCTTGATAAAAGGTACGTTCTTGATATGCAGGAGTATGATAATATACTCAATGAGAATATGAAGCATATGTTCGGAGTTCAGAACTACAGGTTCGAGACCTCAAATTATCAGAAGGTATATGACCATTTTTTCAAGGACAGAGGTCTTTTGGTGCTTGACAGTATTTCTGATTTTCACAGAACATATCGTTGGAGTTGATCTGAAATGGATTACAGGAATATCTTAGTCAGCAATATATATGGCGGGATCAAGATCGTCATCAACCGTCCACAGCAGAAGAACAGTCTTTCAATGGATCTGGTGAAGGAGCTGAGAGGAGCTATAGAGGCTACACTGGACGATAAAGATGTGAAAGTTATAATCATTACGGGTATCAATGACAAATTCTGTACGGGAATGGATTTCAATCAATGCGTTTCCGGAGAGCATGGCTCTGATTTTACAGTATACTATATGGAGCTTCTGAAGCTGATCTCGACGGTGTCAAAGGTAGTTGTCTCGGAAGTCAACGGAGAGGTAATGGCAGGCGGTATGGGACTTGTTGCTGCAAGCGATCTGGCAGTTGCCGTGCCGGAGGCAAGATTCAGCTTATCCGAAGCCATTTGGGGAATTATCCCTGCAATGGTAGCACCTTACCTCATAAGAAAATCAGGCTTCAGTCAAGCATATCGTATGTCTCTGACAGCTCTCCCCATAACAGCAGATCAGGCATTGCAGCACGGCATAGTTGACGCTGTCGGCAGCAATACCGAAAGAGAGACAAGGACTCTTTTGTCAAGAATTTACAGGATGGATTGCTCAACTATTGAGCGGATAAAGAGCTATTACAGAAAGATATGGATAATAGATGACGATATGGAGAAACTGGCTGCAAGAGAGAGCGCAGATGTTATACTGAGTGATAAAGTACAGAAGAATATCTATAATTTCATCAATTATAAGAAGTTCCCCTGGGATGAATAAACGGGTGTAAACGCTATTGATTCGTAAAAAGGATGGAAAAGTTTTTATGGAGACTATGAATCGTAAGAAGGTACTGGAATTAATAAAACAGAAGAGCATTTCGGCTGAGCAGGGCCTCGAATTGATAAAACTTATGGAGAATGACAGCAGGAAGAATGACAGTGTTGACATAGCTGTTATAGGTATTGCGTGCAGACTTCCCGGTGCCAATGATCCTGACAGCTTCTGGTCTAACCTTAAAAACGGTGTTTGCAGCGTTAAGGATATATCAGCCGACAGGTTTACCGAAGGTATAGATGGTATTTACTGCAAAAAAGCAGGAATGCTGGACAGTATCAATAAATTTGATCCTCTGTTTTTTTCCATTTCTCCAAAGGAAGCGGAGATCATGGATCCCCAGCAGCGTATATTCCTCGAAGAATGCTGGAAGCTTTTTGAGGATGCAGGCTATTCGCCTGCTGAGCTCAGAGGCAGCAGATGCGGAGTATTTGCAGGAGCGGTTTCGGGTGACTATCTAAGTGTACTGAAGGACGCTGAGCTGGAAAACGAAGGAGATGCTCTCCTTGGTATGGCACCGTCTATTTTAGCGTCCAGGATAGCGTATTATCTTGATCTCAAGGGACCGAGCATATCTGTGGAAACAGCCTGTTCTTCAAGCCTTTCTGCATTGCATATGGCATGCATGAATATCCGTGAGGGTACCTGTGATATGGCTATAGCCGGAGGCATATCCCTTTTCCCTGATACAGGTCTGTTAAGACGCGCCTGCAATCTGAATATGTTGTCGCCTTCCGGCGTGTGCAGTCCCTTTGACAATAGTGCTGACGGAACTGTCCTCAGCGAAGGTGCAGCTCTGGTACTGCTCAAACCTGTTGATAAGGCTTTAAGAGATAAGGATCATATCTACGGAGTCATAAAGGGAATAAGCATAAATCAGGACGGCAAGACAAATGGTATTACAGCTCCGAGTATCTCATCTCAAAGCGAGCTTGAAAAGAGCGTGTACAGAAAATATGGTATAGATCCGGAAAGGATCATATACATTGAGGCGCACGGGACGGGAACAGAACTTGGTGATCCCATAGAAATAAAGGCGCTCTCCGAAGCATTCAGGGAGTTTACCGACAGAAAGAATTACTGTGCAGTGGGCTCTGTAAAGTCCAATATAGGTCATTGTACGATCGCATCGGGCGTGGCAGGTCTTATCAAGCTGCTATTATGTATGAAAAACGGTGAGATACCTGCGACTCTGAATTACACTTCGCCCAATGAGCATATAGATTTTGAAGGCAGTCCTTTTTATGTGGCTGATAAAAAACAGAAGATCGAAGCGGGAAAAGGCAAAAGCTATCTTATGGCGCTGAGTGCATTCGGATTCAGCGGAACTAATTGCCATCTTGTAGTCGAAAATCATAGTGAGGAACACAGTGCATCTGATGATATAAGATCGCTTATCCTGCTGTCAGGCAGAAAAAAGAAGCAGTTGAGAGCAAGGATAGACAGTCTGAGAGAATACATCAGGAATAATATGCAAGGATTAAGATTCCAGGACATCTCTTATACTCTTGCTATGGGAAGAGAGCATATGGCAGTGCGCTATGGCTTCTGGTGCAGCAGTATCGGAGAACTGCTGGAAAAACTCGGCTGCATCGCAGATGAAGAGTTCTGTGATATTAATTCTGCCGGAAAAGTTACAGTGTCAGAGGATGAGACAATTAAAGAATTCTATTCGGTAAAAGAACCTGATTTCGGCAAATTGTTTGAGAGCAGGGAATGCTTTAGGATATCTTTGCCGACTTATGAGTTTGAGGAAAACGTGTACTGGCCGAAAAGAAAAGAAGCATCACAGCCTGTTGGCGAAAAAGCCTCTGTAACGGTAAGAAGATCATCGACTGATAGTAAGGATATGATTTCTTCGGCAATAATGAATGCATTAAAGAAGGTCCTCAGGGTATCAGATGATGATATTTTCGGAGATATCCCATTTGCGGAATACGGAATGGATTCCATAACTGTCATTGACATTATAAACAGTATCAATTCCGAACTTGGTATCGAACTGCCCAAGACAGCGCTTTTCAATTATTCCACACTGAATGTACTTACAGAACATATCAGCGAAAAGTTTGTCATAGACAATGACACTGTATCAAAGTCTGATGAGCTCACGGCAGAGAATGTTACGGATGATGAGAATGACGAGATAGCGGTTATAGGTATATCACTGAATTTCCCTGATGCTCCCGATCACCGGATATTCTGGGAAAATCTCAGAAGCGGCAGAAACTCTGTAAGAGATGTTACCAGATGGAAGGAAGAGGATTACTATTCTTCTGATAACAGGAAGAATACGAGCTACAGCAAGTGGGGAGCCCTTATTGACGACATATCATTGTTTGACGAGGCATTTTTCCATGTCACTCCCAAGGAAGCCGAGGAGATGGATCCGCAGCAGAGATTGTTCCTGATGGAAGCATACAATGCCTTTGTTGATGCAGGATACCGCTCGGATGAGCTTTACGGCTCGGATTGCGGAGTTTTTGTAGGCTGCGGAAGCAGTGAATACGGTACTGCCATCGGAAGCAAGGCGGACAAGCATAATGCACATTTCTTTTTGGGAAATATTTCTTCAGTGCTTGCTGCAAGGATATCATATTTCCTAAATCTCAGGGGTGTGAATATTGCTGTTGATACAGCATGCTCTTCTTCACTTGTTGCCATAGATATGGCTTGTGAGAGCCTTAGGAACCATAAATGCTCCATTGCTCTGGCAGGCGGAGTATATCTTATCCCGTCCTCGGATTTCTATGTGAGTACAAGCAATGCAAAAATGCTTTCTCCAACAGGAAAATGCCATACCTTTGATAACAGTGCAGACGGTTTCGTACCCGGAGAAGGCGCGGCTGCTGTTATACTGAAGCCTTTGAAGCAGGCGATAAAGGATAAAGACGATATATACGCTGTTATATGCGGCAGCGGCTGCAATTATGACGGCAAGACAAACGGTATAACCTCTCCCAGCGGACCGTCTCAGTCCGAGCTTGTCAGGGACGTATATTCCGCATACGGAATAACTCCTGACAGGATAGGCTATGTGGAAGCACATGGAAGCGGTACAAAATTAGGGGATCCTATCGAGGTAGATGCCCTTTCCGAGGTGTTCGGAAAGTATTCTGATGAAAAGCAGTTCTGTGCAATAGGTTCCGTAAAAACCAATATCGGACATTTATTGTCTGCTTCCGGCATAGCAGGATTTATAAAAGCAGTCCTTTGTGTGAAGAACTCGCTTTACGTTCCTTCACTTAACTTTGAACAGGCGAATGAAAATATAGACTTTGCCAACAGTCCGTTTTATGTCAACACCGAAACACGGCCGTGGAGGTCAGATGACAGGCTTGCTGCTGTCAGTGCTTTTGGTGTAAGCGGTACAAATGCCCATGTTGTTATAAGAGACCACAAGGACAACAGAAGTCCTTCGCCCGTAAAGAAGCACTATCTGTTTGTTTTTTCGGCTAAGACAAAGGTTTCTTTGGAAAAGGCTCTTGGACAGATGGTGATATGGCTCGAAGACAATAATGAAGTCTCCCCGTTTGAAGTGTCTGCGTCGCTGATAGGATGCAGAGATCAGCACGGTTTCAGAAAGGCATTTGCAGCAGACGGTATAAGTGGTCTTACAGCTCAGCTCAAAAGCTTTTTGTCTGATATCGGCAGAGAGTATCACGTTATAAAAAGAAAGAGGGAAACCGTTGATATTACGGAGTTGTACCTCAATAACGCAGATGTAACATCTGAAACGGTTCAGGAACTTGCAGATGATTTTGAAAATGGTACGGATCTGACGATCGCAAAAGAGTTTAATAAGATATCAATGCCTGCATATCAGTTCGATTTGAAGCCGTTCTGGAGCGGCGAGAAAAAACAGCCTGTGCATTTCTACGGAAAGCAGTTTACAGAGACGCCTTACAATGGCGGCAATACCATAAAAGGTTCTCATAACTGTCTTGTTATATCGAACAGCCGCATTTCTGATAGTGTATCAGAGTATTTCCACAGTAAAAACGGATATACTACAGTTGATGTCTGCGATCTTTCACGCATGGCAGGTCTAATTGATATGTCAGCGTATGATACGGTCATAGACCTTGCTGATATAGAGAGTAATGAGAACGGGAACTGTGCAGACAGGTTAGAGTTCCTGAAAAGCTTCATTGCAGGAAATAAAAAGAAGACAGTTTATGTTTTCCATTTTACCACGGGGCTGTTTCCCTTTGACAATGAGAAAGTATCAGCTGATGGTGCAGAACTGACTGGCGTTTATAAGCTTCTTGGAGCTGAGTGCCGAAGAAGTATTATCAAAACAGTGGATACTGATGTTTTTGATATCAGCAGTATAACAGAGATCGCAGCTTTTGAAATGGAAAATGATACGGAAGTGACAGAGGTATGCTACCGAAGAAACAAAAGATTCATTCCTACGGTGTCAGAACTGGTGCTTTCGTCGGAAAAGGCTGTGTTCCGTAAGAGCGGAACATATATCATAACAGGTGCCGCAGGAGACATAGGAATTCAGATCATAAAGCATCTGATCAGCAGAGGCGTAAGGAATATAGCTGCATTTATTCACAGCAGGGATATTCCTGTCGAGATCATGGTATACGCAGCGAAAAATGATACTAAAATAGATCAATACCGTGTTGACCTGTCTGACAGCAGAGCCGTTGCTGATACCGTAAGTAATATCCGGTGCAGAAGCCATGTGAATGGAGTTATCCATTGTGCGGGCTGCGTTGGCAGCAGCACTCCGTCTTTTTTACAGAAAAGCGTATCAGACTTTGAAAAGACCTTCGCTCCCAAAATATCAGGAACGAGAAATCTCTACAATGCACTGAGAGATGCAGAGCTCGATTTCTTTGTGATGTTTTCGTCGGTTTCAGCGTTTATTCCAGAGCTTGGAGCTGGTGTGACGGATTATGCTTCGGCAAATGCTTTTTCCGAGTATTTTGCGGAGTATATCGCAGCAAGTTTCAATGGTGTACACGCTGTGTTCTGGCCTGTATGGTCAGATACCGCAATGGGAGCTCTCAAGACGTCAAAGTTTTACGATATGGGCTTCAGAAGCATATCCTATGATGAGGGACTGGATATTCTGGACAGGGTGATAGCGTCAGATGCGACTGTTGTTCTTCCTGTTCTTGGTGATGACTTCGATATGCAGAAAGCATTCAGTGTAAGTCCGCGTCAGCTTGCTTCAGAGATATCCGAAGCAAGGAAAGAAAAGAGCTGCGGCACCTGTGACAGTCTTGAAAAAACTGTTATGGAAGCCATTTCAGCTGAAACCGGAATGGAAAATATAGACTATGATGACGATTTTTACGATCTGGGTATTGATTCCATCATTATGATAGATGTAATGCAGGTCTTGGAGGAAAAACTGGACATAGTTATGGATCCTGCTGCATTTGTTGATTATCCTTCAATAAGGAAAATGAGCGATTACATCAGAAATAATTTTGAAGTCGGGACTCAGCCGGCTGAGCAGGTTATTTCGTTTGAAACAGTAAGAGAGGATATACGTTCATCTGTAACAAGCGGAGATGATCAGGCGGATAAGAAGAAAAAGATCGCTGTGATCGGCATGGCGTGTCATTTCCCGAAATCTGAGAACATTCAGGGCTTCTGGGAAAAAATCGTTAATGGTATAGACTGTATTTCCGAGATACCTTCGTCAAGATGGGACTGGAGAGAGTATTATTCCGACAGCCATTGCAAGGGTAAGACGATCAGCAGATGGGGCGGATTTATAGATAATATAGAACTGTTTGATCCCGGATTTTTCAATATTTCCGAGAATGATGCAATATATCTTGATCCGTTGGTAAGACAGTTCCTTGAAGTGACTGCGGAGACCTTTGATGACGCAGGTTACACCCGTGAAGAGATAGCAGGCAGGAAAATAAGTGTTATCGCAGGTGCTCGCTCGGGTCCTTTCAGTGAGAAATATCATACTGATTCGGCACATTCTATTACCGGGATGGGACAGAATTTCATAGTTGCTCACGTTGCACAGTTTCTTGATCTTAAAGGTCCGGCATTTACAGTTGATTCAGCCTGCTCTTCATCTCTTATGAGTATACATCTCGGATGCAGGAGCATATTGAACGGAGAGGCGGAGATGGCTGTTGTCGGAGGTACAGAGATACTTCTGGACGAAAAGCCGTATATTCTGCTGAGCAGTGCAAAAGCGCTGTCTCCCGACGGAAAGTGTTATACCTTCGATGAGCGTGCAAACGGTTTTGTTCCCGGTGAGGGCTGCGGTGCGGTGCTGCTGAAGGAATATGAAAGTGCTGTCCGTGACGGAGATAAGATATATGCCGTTATCGAGGCGTCGGCGACAAATAATGACGGAAAGACCATGGGCATCACGACACCTAATCTTAAAGCGCAGAAGGAAATAATACTGACTGCACTTGACAGGGCTGACATAGACCCTTCTACCATCGGCTATGTGGAGACTCACGGTACGGGAACAATGATCGGTGATCCTATTGAACTCAAGGCACTGTCAGAGGTATATTCCTCGTTCTGTGATAAAAAGAGATATTGTGCTGTAGGCAGTGTAAAGACCAATATAGGACATCTGATGAGTGCAGCGGGTGTTTCGGGGCTTATTAAGACAGCACTGGCAATACATAATCGTATCATACCTCCGACACTTAACTGCATTACTCCCAATCCGCGTTTCAGATTTGACGATTCACCGTTCTATGTTGCAGATAAGGCTGAAAAGTGGGATTCTGACAGAAGAGCGGCTATAAGCTCATTCGGATTTGGCGGCACAAATGTACACATGATCCTTAGCAGTGCTCCTGATGGATATATCCCGAGAAGATGTGCCCTTAGGCAAATAGCTTATAATAAGAAGAGATACTGGCCTGAACAGGGAAGAATTGAACACAGCCCTGCTGATAGGATGCTCAGAATACATAAAGTTTATTAAAAGGTGAACAATATGAAGATGTTGAAAAGCTTTGAATATAATGTGACAGTAAAGAATGATGATCTGATAGTATGCGATCATCGTGTGCATGGCGTAAAGATCATGCCGGGTGTAACGTTTCTGGAGCTGATCTATGAGATACTTGCTAATGAAGGGTATGACAGGAGAGATTTTGTCTTATACAATGTTGTTTTCAAGCGCCCTGTTTCAGTATCTGACGGTTACAACAGAAAGGTCAGGATAAAGCTCTTTGAGACAGAGGCGCATAACGGAGAATTCAACATCTTCGCAGACAGTATACACCTTCTCAACGATTGCGAGACAGGTGAGTGGGTACATAATTTCGAGTGTAATATCAGGGCTGCTGAAGGTCACGGGCAGGACGACAGGATAGACATAGACGAGATAAAGCGTACAGCCTTATCATCTGAGGATATGGATATCGTGTATAAGCACGCAAGAGAGTATGATATAACTCATTATACCTTTATGAAGAGTCTTGGAACAGTTTATTATCTTGGTCAGACTGTGTGTGCAGAGCTGCATCTGAGCGAAAAGGCACAGGATTATCTTGATGTATTTGTATCTCATCCCGTATATCTTGACGCAGCGACGCTGATCGCACCTTACTACGCATATCTCAATTCAGAATCGACAGGAATGGACCTTACAGACAAGCGTCCCTTTATCCCAATATGGATAAACGAGATAAGAGCCATGAGAGATCTTGGCAGAAAATGCTATATCATTGTAAGAGTTAGTGATATAAATATCCATTCCGATGTAATGTACACGGATTTTTATGTGTATACAGAATCAGGCGAGCTGGCATTGAGCTTTAAAAGGTTTGCCTATAAGAAGATACGTTCAAACGAGCTTATAATCAGCCTTGAGAACGAGGATGATGATACTGTACAGGAGAATGCCGAGAAAGCCGCCGCTTCGGCAGATAAAGCTGAGTACAACGGCGAAGATATCACTGAAATGCTGAAAAGCATACTCCTTGAAGTTGCAGACGGCAGGATCAAAAATATCAATACCGATGAGACTTTTTATGATATGGGACTGGATTCCGGAGATCTTCTCCAATTCGTCAAGATACTGGAAAAAACTATCGGACATACTCTCTATCCTACGCTTTTGTTTGAGTATCAGACGATCTCCGAACTGGCTGTTTATCTAAGTGAAAACTTTGATATAGAACCTGTGAAGGCAGCTGTCAGCAAGGAAACTACAACTGATACTGCTGTCAGGACCGAACTGCTCTTCTTTACATCTGCGGAAAAAGAACAGGGACCTTTTCTGAAGAGAAAGAGGTCGTCAAACGTTTTTGTGTGCAGCAGGAACAGAGAGGGTATAAGCTTAGGCAGGGCAGAGACAGATCGCTTATTTGCCGATGCTGCCGTTAACTGCGTTCATGACGTAAAAGGCAGTATTGATATCACAGATACAGTGGATGAGCTTTATATACTGGTGCCTGTAACGGAATGTGACGGTCGGGAGGTAATAAGGCTTCTTTACGATATATCCATGTACATTCTTGATAAAAAGCTGCTCAATAATATCCGACTTGTATTTGTGTCAGATGACAGAGGGAAAAACGCTTCTCCGTATAGAAGAGCAATAGGCGGATTCATAAGGAGCCTGCACAAGGAGTATCCGACTATTTCCGGCTGTTACATTAGACTGGAGGATAATTCTGCCGATAGTATAAAAGTATCAGAGCTTATTGCAGAGAGTGATCTTGAAAGCTCTACGGGTTATCATGAGACTATCCTGAAAAACACAAGAAGGTATGCAGTGCTGTCAGAGCCTGTCAGTGTACATGACCGTGCTGTATCAGCGGCAGCAGGCAAGTACTGTCTTATAACAGGTGGACTTGGAAAGCTTGGTATAATTACAGCACGTCATATGATCGAAAAGTATGGCGTGAAGATCATACTTTTAGGACGACGCAGCGAAAGTGATCCCGGAGTTGCAGAAATCCTTTCCGGTTTTTCTTCGGAAGATATAAGGTATTACAGTGTGGATATCGCGGATCAGGAACAGGTTGAGGAGCTTTGCAGGAGACTGGACTCGGAAAGAATAAGCGTGAGTATTCTGATACACTGTGCAGGGATCAATCATGAAGCATTTATAAATCGTAAGGACATGGTTGATATAAATGATGTCATAAATGTCAAGACGGAAGGCTGCAATAATCTGGACAAGTGTTTTGGAAATGCGGAGCTTGAGCATTTTGTGCTTTATTCATCGATATCCGGCGTTACAGGTAATGCGGGACAGACGGATTATGCTTACGCCAATGCCTATCTCACTGCCTTTGCACAGAAAAGAAACAGAATGGTGAAGTCAGGAACGCGCTGCGGCAGGACTGTAAGCATAGAGTGGCCTCTCTGGCGAAACGGCGGTATGACAATGAAGCAGGAGCAGCTTGAATTGCTGAAAAAGAAGCACGGTCTTGATCTGTTGGATGATGACGAAGGCATGAGGATTCTGGATATTGCTCTTGCAGGTGAATATGATAATCTGACCGTGTTCAAGTGTTCATCAGAGAGTGCGGCGAATAATATCGACAGTCTGCCTGAATTGACATACGATGACCATGAAACTGAAGTTCCTGACAATGATATCGCCATCATTGGTATAGATATACGTTTCCCCGGGGCTGATAATGCGGATGAATTCTGGGAAAAGCTTAAAAATGGTGAGGACTGTACCGAAGAGATACCCATGGACAGATGGGACAGCAGTAAGTACACAGGTGACGGCATATATTGTACAAGAGGCGGATTTATCGATAAGTATGATGCATTTGATGCGGATTTCTTTAAAATATCCGATGATGAGGCTGTATTTATGGATCCTCAGGAAAGACTTTTCTTACAGTCTGTATGGCACGCGGTGGAAGACGCCGGCTATACAAGAGAAAGCCTCAGGGATAAAAACGTATCGGTTGCCGTAGGTGCAATGTATAATCATTATCAGCTTTATTCAAAACTTAATTCCGGCATATATGATGTGGGAGCAGGTGGAGCGGCGTTTTCAGCTATTGCAAATCGAGCTTCGTATATCATGGATTTTCATGGCGAGAGCTTTGCTGTGGATACCGCGTGTTCTTCGACAATGACCGCATTGAAGAGCTCGATCGATTCCATTCTTCTCGGAGAAACGGATATAGCAGTTGTAGGCGGAGTAAATCTGACCATACATCCATCAAAGTATGAGCTGCTTTGCAGGGCAGGTTTCCTTTCCCATGATGGGAGGTGCAGGTGCTTCGGCAAGGGCGGAGACGGTTATGTTCCGGGCGAGGGTGTAGGAGCGTTTGTGATAAAGCCGCTGTCTGAGGCAAAGAAAAACGGCGATCATGTTTACGGCATTATAAAGGGCATCGCGGCAGGTCATTCCGGAAAGACCAACGGATATTCTATCCCCAACCCTAAAGAAGAGGCTGCGGTCATGGATAAAGCAATAAGAAAGAGCGGAATAAGTCCTGAGCAGATAACCTATGTAGAGGCACAGAGCTCTGGTACAGAACTTGGCGATGTAATTGAGTTCTCAAGCCTTGAAAAGGTATTTTCATCTGTCGAAAAAAAGGGATACTGCACAGTAGGTTCCGTAAAAGCGAATATCGGACATCTTGAAGCGGCTTCAGGTGTTGCATCACTTGTAAAGGTGCTTATGCAGATGAAGAACAGGCAGCTTGCTCCTTCAGTGTACTGCGATCCGATAAATCCTATGCTTAATATCAAGAACAGTCCCTTTGTAGTATCAGAAAAGCTGTCAGACTGGGACAGCACGGCGCTGCATAGAATGGCGCTGATAAATACCTTCGGAGCCAGTGGTTCTAATGTGAGTCTTGTGGTTGAGGAAGCCGAAGAAAGTACATATTCTGCAATAGACGGTGTTATACCGGTATTTGTGCTTTCTGCTCGCCGCAAGGACGTTCTGAGAAAATATGCAGAGAGTGTTCTGAGCTTTGTTTGCGGAAATGTTGATGATAGAAACATCGGCAGCTTCCTGTACACTTATCAGCTTGGAAGAGAATTGATGGAGCAGAAGGTAGTGTTTATCGTCCGTACAGCTGACGAGCTCAGGGAAAAGCTCGGTGTATTTATCAGTAACGGCACTGAAGGGCTCTCATGTTTTAAGGACGATGGGTATTCCGATTATATAGAAGAAATAAAGAACGGCAGGACAGATCTTCTGAAGGGCTTTTATTGCGGAAAGAAGATCGGCAGAATGTCAGTTCCCGTGTATCCTTTCCGTGAAACAAGGTATTTCCCTGAAAGGCTCTGCGGAGAAAAGCATAACGTTGATGCGTATACCGAGAATGAAAACGATGTTATGATGCAGCTGCTTGAAAGCGTATATTCAGGCGAGCTTGAAGATGATGCAGCGTATGCTTTGTTGGAGGAATTATAATGAATGATCAGATAAAAGAAATACTGAAACAACTGAAAGATAAGACCATCACACCTCAGCAGGCAAAGGAGATGATGCAGCGTGTCAACAGCGCTTCTGAGAGAGATACAGTTAATGTGAAAACTTCTTCTGCTGATGTTGCGGAATGTACTGCTGATCTGCCGATAGATACAGTCAATAACGAGGTAAAAAGGATAGCTGCCGAAATAATGAACGTTTCCCCCGAGGACATAGATGCAGATGTGGATTTTGGCGAGTACGGACTTGATTCTGTAAGCATCGTTATGTTCATTGAGAAGATAAATGATTTTTACGGCATTGAGGCATCTCCGGCTGTATTATTTGAGCTCAAGACTCTTAACGATCTTTCGGAATATCTTATAAGAGACCACAGGCAGGCTGTTTTTTCAACATTTTCTTACGGCAAGTGTTATTCAGAGAATAAAACTACCGAGGCACAGTCAGCCACTGTATCCTGCGATGATAATGAAAGAGTATCTGAAGTTGATGTATCATGCGGACTGAAAGAAGATGACATAGTAATAGTAGGTATGAGTTGTGTTATGCCTAAGTCAGAGAACAAGGAAGAATTCTGGAAGCGCCTATGCGACAAGGAATGCATGATAACCGAGGCGGACAGGACAAGATGGAATGATAATGCCGATATCAGCGGCATATACGGTGGTTTTATCGATCATCCTTATGATTTTGACCCGATGTTTTTCAATATATCCCAGGCTGAAGCTGAGCTTATGGATCCGCAGCAAAGAGTGTTTCTGGAACAGGTATGGAATGCTGTGGAAGATGCCGGCTACAGGATGAGTGATCTTTCAGGTGAAAAGGTCGGTGTATATGCAGGGGTCGGCACGCATGATTTTACTGAGGTACTGCTTGAAAGCGGAAATATCGAAAAGCCGTACAGCGCAACAGGAATAGCTCATTCTGTGCTTGCAAACAGGATATCATATCTTTTTGATTTTAAAGGACCCAGTGAGCCGATAGATACAGCCTGCTCAAGCTCACTTGTAGCAGTACATAATGCTGTTGAATCTCTCAGGGCAGATGAGTGCAGGATAGCCATTGCAGGCGGCGTAAATGTCATGATATCTCCCTCCTTGTTCCGTGCATTCCAGAACAGTGGTATGCTCAGTCCTGAGGGGAAGTGTAAGACCTTTGATGCAAAAGCTGACGGATATGTCAGAGGTGAAGGCGCGGGAGCGTTTGTGCTCAAGAAGCTCTCGGATGCTATAAAGGACAGAGATCATATCTACGCCGTGATAAAGGGCAGCGCAGTAGCTCACGGCGGAAAGGTATCGTCACTGACCGTGCCTAATCCCGTTGCACAGGCAGAGATGATATGCGATGTATGGGAACATTCTGACCTGGATATAAGCAATCTGTCATATATAGAGGCTCACGGAACAGGCACTGCACTTGGCGATCCGGTAGAGGTGAACGGTCTGAAGAAGGCATTCAGAGCGTACTGTGATAAAAAGCATATCTCTTTTTCCGATATTCCGGAGAAATGCTATCTCGGTTCCGTAAAACCGAATGTGGGACACCTTGAGACAGCTGCAGGCGTGGCAGGTATGGCAAAGATAATCATGTCAATAAAGAATAAGTTCCTGCCCGGAAACGTTAATTTTGAAAAGCTCAACCCATATATCACATTTGAAGATGTGCCATTGCAGGTACTTGAGAATGGTGTGAAGTGGGATAACAGGAAAGGCGCTGACGGTGTTGAACCTCTTACTGCGGGTATCAGCAGTTTTGGCTTCGGCGGCGTGATCTCTCATGTCGTTTTTGAAGAGTATATAGATAGCCGAAAAAAGAGCTGTGTAGATTCAGAAGAGGTCTTTATCCTCTCTGCTGCGACTCGGAAACAGTTGAATGAATACTGTATAAAGCTTCGTGATTGGCTGAAGGAAGAGAGAGAAAATGTAAGGTGCAGTGACATTGCGTTTACTCTTATAAACGGACGAGAGGAATTCAGTTCACGTCTTGCTTTCACTTTCAGTTCTGTTGACGATCTTGAAAAAAAGCTTTCCGATTTTATCGGCGGTGTGATGAGCAAAGATATGTTTTGCGGTGAAGCTGAGAACAGCTCCGCAAAAGCTGTCATCTGTGACCGTGCAAATGCATCCGAATGTGCAAGGCTCTGGACAGAAGGCAGAAATGTTGACTGGAGCGGTATGATCTCTTCAGACGCATTCCGAATTTCCATGCCTACATATCCTTATGCAAAGCATTTCTGCTGGCCTGAACAGAACAGGGTCAGACTTTCCGAAAAACTTGATACATTCATTGACAGGAATATATCAACGATAAACGAGCATCGTTTTGTGAAGAGGTTCACTGTTAATGATAACTATGTAAAGGATCATATAGTAGGGGATAAATATATGCTTCCCGCAGCTGTATCGCTTGAAATGGCACTGGAGGCCTGCAGGCTGTCGTCTCAGGATCCGCAGATCAATCAGGTTTATTCGGTTGAGTGGAAAAGAGCGATACTGATAGGTCAGCCCTATACTGATGTGATCATAGATCTTTATCCTGACGGGGATGATATATTCTTTGAGATCGGCCTGCTGAATACTGACGGTGACACAGAGGTATGTGTTTCAGGATATGCAGCTTCATCAACAGCTGCGGACAAGCGCGTTGATATAAATGATATTCTGAACATCTTTGATGACGAGTATTCAGAAAAGGAGATATATGATTATTTCGACAATGTCTCCATGCTCTACGGCGGAGCGCTGAGATGTGTTAAAAATGTCAGGGTATCCGGCGGTGCAGCTTTGGCAAGGTTAGATACCGCACAGTGTTCTGCTGATGATTTTATACTGGTTCCGGCGGTAACCGACGGAGCTTTCCAGTCCTTCATTACTATAAGCGACCTCAGATCTAAAAAGAACGCTTATCATCTGCCCTATTCAGCTGAAAGGATAACAGTCTCCGGGAAAGCTTCAGATATCTGCTATGCATATATCCTGAAAACTGATGAGACGGATAGCATACGAAAATATGATATCACCCTTATAAATGATAAAGGTATTGTTTTTGCGGAATTCAGCGGTATGTGTACACATTCCTTTGCTCATGACAATATTGGCGTGATTACTTATTCATATGAATATATCAGGCAGGATATTGAAACTTCAGCATCGGGTGATGATATATCTTATATCATAATAGACACCGATCAGAGCTTTTGTGATGAACTCAGAAGGTGCAGCTCTGATGTGAATTATCTGGAATATGTTCCTTCCGCAGATATCATGACAGGCTTGAACAGGATATCGGACAGCTTTGAACGACTTTACAGAGGCCTTAAAGATCATATCGCTGTGATCAATCTCACAGACAGAAACAGTTCCGAAGGCGCTGATGAAAGCATACTTAAAAGTGCGCTCATACCTATGAGTATAGCTAAGAAGCTTATGGATGACAGATCCGGCAGGAAGCTGTCCTTCATAAATGTTTATAGCGGTGATAATAATGATGTCAGCTATTACGCTGCGGCGGTGGCATTCGGCAGATCACTGAATAAGGAATGGGATAATTTTGACCTGAAGAGCATCAGGACAGACGGAGTTTTTTATAACAACAGGAAGCTTGCTGATATAGTGCAGAACGAAGTGAACGATCCATCATGCTATGATGATATATGCTATAACGGCGGCATAAGAATGGTGAAAAAATATTCCAGGATCGAAGAAGCTGTATCTTCATCCGATAACATAAACAGTAACGGAGTCTATCTTATCGCTGGCGGCGGCAAGATAGGCGGAGATCTTGCGGCCTATCTGTCACTTAATTACGGCGCAAAGTCTGTAATATTCAGCCGAAATGCTGATGCATCAAAGTACAGTGAGAATGCAGATATTTCATGCTTCAGAGGTGATATTACCGTAAGCAGTGATGTAGCCGGATTAAGCAGATATATCACTGAACGATATGGCAGACTTGATGGTATCTTTCAGTGTGCAGGCAGTATCAGTGATTCTACCGTTGCAAACAAGAGTACTGATGAATTCCTTGTAAACATTAAGCCCAAGGTCCACGGTACAAACAATATACTTTCGCTTACAGAGCAGTTCAGCGTCAGATTTTTGGTAATGTTCTCGTCGATAAGCGCTATGTTTGGAAATGAAGGTCAGAGTGATTATGCATATGCCAATGCGTATATGGATTCACTTGCTTCAGAAAACACATCCGACTGTCATATGCTCTCTGTTCAGTGGCCTTTGTGGAAAGACGGCGGAATGAGTGTTGACAAGAGCAGGATCGATTATCTCAAGGAAAGATTCGGACTCCACCTGCTCGGAACAGATACAGCTTTTGAGCAGTTAAGCAGACTCATATCCTCAGACCGAGCATTTGAAGCTGTAATGTATGGAAATATCGGTCAGATAGCTGCATCTGTAGGAGCAATGTATAATAAAGACAGCGTCTCAAAGGCAGATGCGTCAGCATTAACGTCTGATGTCGGAGATCTTGTGATATGGCTCAAGGAGCTTTTTGCAAAGAGTTTCAAAATCAGTCCTGAGTCTATCAATGAGAAACTTCCGCTGGAGAAATACGGTCTCGATTCCATAATGATAATGGACCTCAGCAGAGGACTTGAAAAGTATTTCGACAAGATAAGCAAGACCATGTTCTATGAGTGCCTCACTTTGAAGGATATAGCCGATTACCTTGTTGAACACTATCCCGGGGTTGTAAACGATATCCTGCCAAAGAGCGGAAAAAGCAGTGTTGATGAGCAGATCGCTGATATAAAGCCTGCGAAGAAAAGAAAGGCATACTCACGGGAGAAAAGTTCAGTTGCTGAAAATGAAGATATTGCTATTATCGGTATAAGCGGCAGATATCCGCTCTCGGATGATCTTTCGGAGTTCTGGACAAATCTTTCCGAGGGAAGAGATTGTATTACCGAGGCCGGAAGAGTACGCTGGGATTCTGACGGGTATAACAATATAACAAGTTACATGGGCGGTTTTATAAACGACTATGATATGTTTGATCCTCTTTTCTTCAATATATCTCCGAATGAAGCAGCAACAATAGATCCTCAGGAGAGATTGTTCCTTGAAACTGTATGGCATACGATCGAAAGCTCAGGCTACAGGAAAAGCGACCTTGAAGGCTCTAATACAGGTGTATTTGTAGGAGTCATGTACGGTCAGTATCAGCTTCTCGGCGTAGAGGAGACTGCAAAGGGAAATAGAGTTTATGTTCCGTCATACTATGCTTCTGTGGCAAACAGGATATCATATTTCTATAATTTTACCGGTCCGAGTCTTGCACTGGATACCATGTGTTCATCTTCTCTCACGTCAGTATATCTTGCGTGTGAAAGCCTGATAAGGAACGACTGTGAAACTGCTATAGCAGGCGGTGTGAATCTTTCCATACATCCGCACAAGTATTCTATACTCAGTCAGACCGGATTCATTGCGCCAAAGGGTAAATGCAGAAGCTTCAGTGCCGACGGTGACGGTTATATTCCCGGTGAGGGTGTGGGAGCTGTACTGCTCAAAAGATATGATAAGGCGGTTCATGACGGTGACAGAATATACGCAGTAATAAAGGGCGGTGCACTGAACCATGGCGGAAAGACCAATGGCTATACTGTACCGAATCCGAATGCGCAGATGTCACTGATATGTGATGCTATAGACAAGACAGGTGTATCACCTGATTCGATACAGTATATCGAAGCTCACGGTACGGGAACTCCTCTGGGTGATCCTATCGAGATAAACGGTATAACAAGAGCTTTTCGTAAATATACCGATAAAAAAGGCTTCTGTTCAATAGGTTCGGTCAAGTCAAATATTGGTCATCTTGAATCTGCGGCAGGTATTGCAGCTATCACAAAGATAGTATTGCAGATGATGAATAAGAAGCTTGTTCCGTCCATACATTCGGAGAATATAAATCCTGATATAGATTTTGACTCCACTCCTTTCTATCTTCAGAAGGAACTGACTGACTGGAAAGTCAGCGGCGGAGCTAAGAGAAGAGCTGCGGTAAGCTCATTCGGAGCAGGCGGCTCCAATGCACACCTTATCCTTGAAGAATATGTTGGAGATCATACAGTTGAAAGCTATACTACAGATGATGTATATGTAATACCTGTATCGGCTGCTTCAAAGGCAAGCCTGAAGTCTTACTGCGGGCTCCTTATTGATCTGATAAAAGAAAAAGATGACGTGACTATCGGAGATATAGCTTATTCCATGGCAGTATCAAAAGATGCGCTGAATTACAGAGCGGCATTTATCGTCAGTGATAAGGACGAGCTGACGGAACTCATGAGAAAGTATACTGATGGTATCAACGATGAAAAAATTCTCGTTTCTTCATTCTATGACTTTGATGAAGTCAAGAGCAAGTATTCTGACAAGATTGATGAAATCAGCAGTCGGGCAATCAGAAACGCAGTCAGATGGTGCTGTTTTGATGATCTTGACTGGAGAGAGTACTACGGACGCAGCTTCAGAAAAATCGATCTCCCGTTATATCCCTTTGAAAAGCACAGATGCTGGATAAAGACGACAGGCAGCGCTTTGACAGTGGAAAGTAAAGGAATAGACTGGATCGACGGATTCAATATCTCCGATAATATGAACTCGGGAATTGAGATGAAGAAGACGTTGAGTTCGGATGATGCATATATAAAGCATCATATGGTGCTGGGGCAGCATATCCTTCCCGGAGCATTTTCGGTTCACATCATATGGTCTGCATTGCATAAGCTTTTCGGTGATACGAAATTCCGTATCGAGAACCTGACATGGAGAGAAAAGATCGCAGTAGACCATGCAAAGGACCTTATCGTCAGGATAACGAATGACGGAGAGTATGTCATAGCTGAATGCTTTGACAGGAATGACCGCAGCAGTATATATGCTGACTGTAAGGCAAAGAGAATCAGTGAAAATCTTGGTTATGCAATAAATGATATAAACGAACTCAGAGAAGGCTGTTATATAAGCGTTGATGTTGAGCAGCTGTATGAATACTTTTCAGAGGGCGGTATAGTTTACGGAGAAAGCTTCCGTCTGATCAGGGAACTATGCGTCGGAAACGGAGAAGCGGTCGGCGTGATAGAATCGAAGGATACTGTACATGGTTTCGATCCGACTATCATTGACGCTGCATTCCAGACTATATCAGCAATATATCTCAACAGCGACAAAAAGAGCAGTAATACAGCTGTGCCTTACAAGATACAGGAGTATATCCTTTGCAATAAGGTCAGCAAAAGGTCCTATGTATACACATTCCAGAAGGATGAAACACATTTCGATATCGCTGTAATAAACAGCAATAACGAGGTATCTGTACTTATAAGAGACCTTGAGATAGCAGTGGTGAAGTCAGCAGGGAAGGACATTTCTTTGCCTGACAGATCTGATGAGAATATATCCGATAGTGAAATATATGATATCTGCTATGTGAATGAATGGAAGAAAGCAGATACATCGGATATCGTTTCGTCTTCTGTAAACAGTTATTCTGACAGTGTTATATTCTATACAAAATATACTGAGAAATTGAAGGATGCGATAATAAAGTACAGCAGTGAAACATGGACTGCTATAGAGCTTGGTCATGAAAACTATGCTGAAGGTGACCGCTATTGTATTGATGTCAATGATCTTGATGCTGTATCTGATCTGATCAGCAGGCTGAGCATCTCCGACAGGATACTCTTCCTCGGAAGCAGCGGCAATAATAATGAGATCGGGACAGCTGAGCTTGAAAGCATACAGCAGACAGGTCTGATGTCACTGTTCCGTCTGTTCAAGACTCTTGACGCTTCTTCAGCTGTAGATATAAAGCTCATCACTGACAGGGTATATCATACCGGAAATAATGACAGGAGCACATTCCCGTCAGATTCCTCGATGATAGGCTTCTTCAGAGCAGCTGTTTCGGAGTATCCGGAGGTATACGGAGCGGTTATAGATGTTGACACTGAACAGGCGGCTGAGAATAAAAACGGAGAGATCGACCTTATCCTGTCAGCTGAGGTGCAGAGTGCCCCCGGAATTATTCTGATAAGGGACGGCAGTGTTTTCCGCAGCAGACTCAGAAATTGCAGGAATGACGAACTCAACAGAAGACCTGCGTTCCGAAAGGGAACTTATCTTATAATTGGAGGAACAGGTGGTATCGGCTTTGAACTGTCGAAGCTTCTTTCCGAAAAGTATAATGCTGATATTATAGTTACCGGCAGAAGAGAACAGGATGAAACTGTAACAGAGAAGATAAACACGATCAATTCATTTGGAGGCCGCTGTGAGTATATAAGAGCAGATGTTGCTGATATGCGGGATATGCAGGCGGTGCGCGAACACATTATAGCGAAATACGGTAAGATAGACGGCTTGATCCATTCTGCTCTGTATCTGAATGATGTATCTGTTGCGAATATGAGCGAGGATGTGCTGAAGAGTGTATTAAAGCCCAAAACATACGGCCCTGTGGTAATGCATGAGGTGTTCAAGGATGACAGACTTGATTTTGTTCTGTATTTCTCATCCGCACAGTCTCTTGCTCCTTCTCCCGGGCAGTCCAATTATGCAGCTGCAAGTGTTTTTGAAGATCGGATAGCAAGGTATTACTCATCACCGGAATACCCGTCTTGGGTCATCAACTGGGGCTATTGGGGCACAGTAGGCAGAGTTGCCAATGACCGATACAGAAAGAGTCTTGAAAGAAAGGGTTTCTATTCAATTAATATCCCCGAAGGGATGAAGGCAATATCTATGGTGATAGGTTCTGATTCGGAGCAGGTCGCTGTAATGAAGTGTTCGGACAGTATACTGAGCTACTTTGGATATCATGCTGATACCGAAGAAGGGATAACTGAGCCTTTGAGTGATAAAGCTGAAGAAGCACAGGAAGTTGTGACCGATAACGATATCAGAAACGAGGCTGTCGAAACAAGATCAGAGAGCGCTGCAAGGACAAATGATAATGCTTTATACGACAGAGTATACGGCATTATAATAGATACGATCGTCGATATACTTGGCGTTGATGCAAGCAGCATCGAAAAGAACAAGCAGTTCTCGGAATATGGTATAGATTCAATAACAGGTCTTGAATTTGTAAAGAGCATCAATGAAAAGCTGGGACTTGCAATGCGTACAACTATTGTATTTGATTATGGAAATGTGGATGCCTTGACTAAATACATTATTGCCGAATTCAGTGATAAACTCGGAAATAATATCTGAAGTTTGTATCCACGGAGGGTTTAAGATGAATTATGGAAAAATGAATGCTGATGGTGAGAAAGGCAACACAGTAAAGATCGGAAAGCAGAGGCTGAAGGG
>AUXO018117480.1_pt1 | contig 40898 bp, 38 predicted proteins | sample 768731 | NCBI WGS metagenome assembly AUXO01 (sample SAMN02715735, study PRJNA202380) | gut metagenome | biome: sheep rumen | host: Ovis aries | place: New Zealand: Palmerston North | reverse complement strand
GGCATCCGTTTCTTCGATGATATGCCTGGTGTGCGTCATAACTATAGTTATTTCCCCATCTTTATCAATGCGGAGGAGTATGGTAAGACCCGTGACCAGCTCTATTTTGAGATGCGTGAGCAGAATGTGTTAGGGCGCAGATACTTCTACCCGCTGATTAGTACTTTCAGTACTTATCGCAGTTTGCCTTCTGCTTCTGCTGAGAATCTGCCTGTAGCAACAAAGATTGCCAATGAGGTGATTTGTCTGCCGATGCATCATGAATTAACAGAGGCTGATCTAAAAAAAGTTATCAAACTCATCAAAAAATAGTAGTTGATGAAGAAAAATATATTTGTATTTCCTTGTGGTTCTGAAATTGGGCTTGACATATACAGCTCTGTATGTTATTCTACATATTTTCATTTAATAGGTGGTAGTTCTGTAGATGATCATGGAAAGTTTGTATACGAGGATTATATCCCTGATATCCCCTTTGCCAATACGCCAGAGTTCATACCTGCAATAGCCAAGATAGTTAAAGAGCGCAATATTGATGCAATCTATCCTGCCATGGATTTAGTGATAACAATCCTAAAGGAACATGAGCATGAATTAGACTGCAGGGTTGTTGCTTCTCCTGTAGAAACGACCCGGATTAGTTTATCGAAGGAATTGACCTATAAGAAACTCGAAGGTTGTGTGCTTATTCCCAAGGTTTTTGATACCCAAAACATTCCTGTAGGTGAATTCCCTGTCTTTGCAAAACCTAAAGTAGGCTATGGAGCAAAAGGGACTAAAAAACTGAGTAATCAAGATGAGGTTAATAGTTTTGTAAAAGATAAGAAAGAACTTTTAGTAGTCGAATATTTGCCAGGAGAAGAATATACTGTAGATTGTTTTACAGACCGTGAAGGCCAGTTGCTTTATAGTGCAGCGAGAAAGAGGAATCGAGTTAAAGATGGTATTAGTGTAAATACTTTTTTTGTAGAAGAGCAGGAAGAGTTTACAAAGATTGCACAATCAATTAATTCTAAGATTGAATTTAGAGGTGCATGGTTCTATCAGGTAAAACGGAATAAAGAAGGAAATCTTTGTTTGCTAGAGATTGCCTCACGCTTAGGGGGTTCTTCATTATTGTCGAGAGCTATCGGTGTTAATTTTGCATTGCTATCACTTTTTGATATATTTGATTATAAGGTCTCTGTTGTAAAGAATGATTATCAGGTGGAATTGGATCGTGCATTAGAAAACAAGTATAAGACAAATATTGATTTTGATACAGTTTATTGTGATTATGATGACTGTCTTATTCTTAATAAGAAAAATGTAAATATAGATCTTGTAAAATTCTTGTATAAATGTATTAATGAGAAGAAAAAAATCTATTTGCTTAGCAAGCATGATGGAGACCTACAACGAGAACTTAAAGAATTTAGACTTGATTATTTGTTTGATGAGGTAATACATATTGAAAAGGAAGCAGATAAAGCTGATTATATTAAAGAAAATAGGGCTTTATTCATTGATGATTCAAATGCAGAAAGAGTGAATATTAAAACAAAACTGGGTTTGCCCGTATTTAGCCCAGATATGATAGATGTGTTATTGTAAAATGATATACACGAATCAATACTCTATAAATATCCTTACTGCTGTATACAGTCATTTTCTTCGTCTTGTGTATGGAATGAGAAAATGATACTTTTGTACTCGTTTTAAGAATGAGACAAATGAAGTGCAAATCGAATGGAGCGTCAAATTTCTTTAAATTATTATGAGATACAGCCTTCATTCAACATCGTTAAATGGTATACATTAGTAAGGTTTTTGAGACCCTTTGGTTTTTGTACCAGGCTGAGGGCCTTCCGAAGTATGCGACACTGTCGCTTGGCTAGTCCAAGAATTATCGATATAAATATTCCAAACTCTGCGGAAAACCCATATGCTTCTTAGGAAAAGGACCAGCTAATCAGAACCGAATAATCAGCGCGAGGATAGTCGAGCTTACTTAGACTCACATGAGTCGAGATTGAGGAAGATGAAATCAATAAGCCCTTTCAATAGAAAGTAAATGATTTGCCGTCCTAGAGCCAACTTTAAGTATGCCTACAAACAAGAGAATTGTACAGGGGGACCGATTTCGATCGCCTGGCTTTGCCGCTTTTACAAAGTGTAGCGACTGAAAGAATATGTTACCGATGACCATCGGTATTCAACAATAATAATAATTAATTTGATTTAGACGCGTCAGGTTATAACCGCTCGACTATGGTATCCGGTAGTATTTTGAGAGCACTAGAAGGAAGTGGAATATAAAATATTTACATAATGAAATTTTTATTTGATCTTGATGGCACTGTGACTTCAGAGGAGACACTGCCTATTATTGCAAGCCATTTTAAATGTAAAGAGGAAATTGCAGAATTGACCAAAAAGACAGTTCAGGGTAATATCCCTTTTATTGAAAGTTTTATCCGGAGGGTAAATATTTTAGGAAAATACTCTGTAAGTGAAACATCAGATTTGTTGGCTCAGGTACCTTTATATCCTGAAGTTAAGGAATTTATAGATGCTCATAGGGCTGATTGTATTATTGTAACAGGCAACCTTACTTGCTGGTGTGAGGGTCTATTCAAGAAAATTGGTTGCCAGTGCTATGGTAGTGAAGCAGAATGTGCAGATGACAAGGTGGTTAAACTGAAATCTATTCTTCGAAAGGAGCTGATAGTAGACCAGTATAAGGCTTTGGGTGAGACCGTGGTATTTATTGGTGATGGCAATAATGATCTAGAAGCCATGCGCCATGCAAATATCTCCATCGCGGCAGGTCTTACACATAATCCAGCGCAAAGTCTTATGGCCATTACTGATTATGTTATTTTCAACGAACATGCACTTTGCCGGCAGATGTGTCAGTTGGTAGGCGAGGTATCTGACGAAAAATCAGTTGTGATTAGTTGTGCAGGCATAGGATCTCGGTTAGGTCTAGGGCTGACAAAGGCACTTGTGCAGATTAACGGTGGTTCTCTCATTTCATGGCAGCTTAAATTATTTCAGGATGTAAAGGATTTGAGGCTTGTTATAGGATTCCAAGGAAGCGAAATTATTGAGGAAGTAAGAAAATATAGAGATGATGTGGTGTTCTGTTACAATCATCGCTATTTTGAAACTAAAACAGGCGCCAGTTTCTACCTAGGGGCACGACATGCCAATAATGAAATACTGGAGTGGGATGGCGACCTTCTTGTCCATCCTGACGATGTAAAGATGTTGCTTGCAACACCAGGCGAGTATATTTGCTATGGTGATAAGACAAGTGAAGAGACTGTCTTTGTTAGAACAAACGATCAAGGTGAGGTTTTGAGTTTTAGCCGTGAGAGTGGTGATTTTGAATGGACTGGGCCTGCTTGTATGGCAAAACGAAATCTCACTTATAATTCTAACAATGTATTTAATATGTTTGAACCTCTATGTCCCATGCGTGGAATTAAGGTGAGAGCATACGATATTGATACATATAATGATTATATTCGAGTTTCAGAAATAACAAAAGATTGGAAAATATGATTAGTACAAAAATTCCTCTTATATCGGCATCGGACATAAATAAATTAAATATTAGCCCATTGGAATATTATCATTGGGTGGATGAGGTCTTAGTTCATTTTAATGAGTATATTTTGCCTGTCAAGACTAGAATACCTCTTCGTACAGAGGATTACTTTAATGTAATGCCTTGCGTGTTACCATCATTGGGGTATATGGGACTGAAAGTAGTTACCAGAAGCGAGAAACGTAGGGCAAATGGCAACCCAAACATTGATGGAGATATCCTTTTGTATGATTATGATTCGTGCAATCTGAAAGCACTGATGGACGGTGGTTTGATTACTACTATCAGAACTGCAGCCATTGCTGTACATTCAATGCTACATTTAACAAATAATTATCCTACAATTGCAATGGTGGGCTTAGGTAATATCGGAACATATATCGGGAAAATACTTTTTGAACTTATTAAAGATAAGCATGTAAAAGTTAAGTTGTACCGATATAAGGACCATGCGGAACGTTTTCTTGAGCAATTTAATCATTATGGTAATTTGACGTTCGAGATTTGTGATAGCTATGATAGCTTGATGAATGAAAGTGATGTGGTATTCTCAAGCGTAACATTTATGGAACAAGACTTTTGTGATTCTTCAATTTATAAAAGAGGTTGCACGGTAATTCCAGTTCATATGCGAGGTTTTAAGGAATGTGACAAGATGTTTGATCATGTTATTACCTCCGACTTGGAGAGTATTAAGAAATTTCAAAACTATGATAAAATGAAGAGGCTTTCACTTTTAAATGATGTCATAAATGGTGTTGTCGCTGTAAGAAATGATTCCTCAGAAAGAGTTATTGTTTACAATTTGGGAATTGCATTATATGACTTGTATTTTGCATCAAGAATATATGATAGAATAAACATGTAAGAAATTATGACGGAGAAAGATATATTATTACGCGTTCAATCGCGATTATTAGAAATGGCTGCTGCCGTTAGTAGGGTATTGGAAAGAGAGAATATTCCTTATTGGATAACAGCAGGTAACCTGTTAGGGGCTATTCGTCATAAAGGATGGATACCATGGGATGGTGATTTTGATATGGTTCTTATGGATGATACATATGATCAAGCAATAGAGATATTACAAAGAGAGTTGCCAGATGATATGTTTGTTGAATATTTTAATTCCGAGCCACTTTATTTTCATTATTGGGCTCATGTTAAGGATGTAAATTCAGAATGTCTTAATTCCGTCTCACCACAAGATGGCTCATATAAGCATAAGGGGATAAGCGTGGATTTGTATCGAGTAAAAAGGATTAAAGCAAAAGATATGTTCGAACATAAGAGGCTGCTTTATATTGAATACTTGAATCGCCGACATAATCATGGACTAATTGAAGAAGATGATTATATGAATCGTATTCAGAAGCTTCAAGATTTAGATGTAGCGAAGAATATGATAAGGATTGATTATAGAAAGCCGTTGAACCTCGATGAAGATGTTTATGTTGGCGGTACTCGAAGTGTATATTATCCAGATGAACTATTTCCATTGAAGAAATACAGATTTATGGATGAGGACTTCCTTGGGCCGAATAATGCTGATCCGTATTTGACTCGAATCTATGGTGATTATATGCAATTACCGCCAGTAGAAAAAAGAAAACCGTCGATCGTTGATGTTAAATTCTTTTAACAATAATGATGCGTAAAAAAGCATCTTTGTGTGTCATGGTGTTTGTAAAGTTTATAAAAAGATGGTAGAAAGATTGATTTGTCATTATTCTAATTATGAAAGTCGAAGATATGCCTGTTCTGTTTGATGAAATATAACTAGATACGCTAAACATTAATTATGATAGAGTACCTGGACAGTAAAACGGATTACAGTTCGTAAATAAGTTAATGAAAGAAGAGAGCTTAAAAATCAAGACGATAAAAGGGGTTGCTTGGAGTGGAATTGAGAGATTCTCTGTGCAAGGTGTTCAGTTCCTTGTTATGCTTTTGATAGCACGCCTTCTTGATCCTAAAGATTTTGGATTAATAGGAATGCTAACCATCTTTATTGCTGTGTCAGATTCTTTGATTGAGAGTGGATTCTCTCAGGCATTAATTAGAAAACAGGATAGATCAGATATTGATAATAGCACAGTATTTTATTTTAATATAGTAGTATCAGCAATTATTTATGCCCTGCTATTTGTTGTAGCACCATGGGTGGCTGATTTTTATAAAGAACCACAACTAACTTTGCTGATGCGAGTGTTGTGCCTGATTGTTGTGATTAACTCATTTGCAGTCGTCCAAAGATCATTGTATACTGCAAAAATTGATTTTAAAACACAAGCTAGGGCCTCATTTATTTCAGCACTCTTATCGGGAGGTGTCGGTTTGATTTTCGCTTATTGTGAATATGGGGTATGGACATTAGTATGGCAACAATTATCTAGAGCTTTCATTAATAATATATTATTATGGGTGTATTCTTCCTGGTATCCAAGATTGATATACTCTTGGAAATCATTTAAGGAACTCTTTACTTTTGGGTCAAAATTAATGGTAAGCGGCCTGATAGATACAATATATCGAAATATCTACCAGATTATCATCGGTAAGATGTTTAGCGCATCGAGTCTCGGTTATTATACACAAGCAAATCAAATTAGTACGCTTCCATCATCAAATATTAATGGTATAATAGGAAGTGTAACATACCCGGTATTAAGCTCTATTCAGAACGATGATGACAGACTGGCTGTTAATTATCGGAAGTTGCTAAGAGTCTCTGCTTTTATAGTGTTCCCACTGATGTCTGGGCTAGCAGCAATAGCTTATCCTCTTATTAATGTCGTCTTGGGTGAAAAATGGAAAGAAACTGCCACCCTACTGATACCCATAAGTTTTGCAATGATGTGGTATCCAGTACATGCAATCAACCTGAATTTGTTAAAAGTGAAGGGGCGATCAGACCTATTTTTAAAATTAGAAATAATAAAAAAGGTACTAGGGTTAGGTGTATTGTTAGCAACGTTCCCTTTTGGCTTAGTCGTAATGTGTTATGGTAAAATATTAGGATCATTATTTTCTCTCATAGTTAATACCTATTATACAGGAAAATTAATAAAAGTAGGATTCTGGACTCAAATGCGTGACCTATCAGGCACGCTATTTTTGTCTTTATCTATGTTTTTATTGGTTTATGGAGTTACTTTATTAGTTTCAAATCTATGGTATCAACTGACATTAGGGGTGATATTCGGTGTATCATTTTTTCTAATTTTGTCATATGTACTCCAATTGAAGGAAATAGATTATATTAAGTCTTTAATTATTAGGAAAAATGGGTAAGGAACAACAACCGTTGATGGTTTCTATACGTTGTATGACGTATAATCAAGTAGATTATATAAGGGATTGTTTGGAAGGTTTTGTTAATCAAAAAACTAATTTTAGATTTGAGGCAATTGTCCATGATGATGCATCAACCGATGGGACTACAGTGATAGTTAAAGAGTATGCAGAAAAATATCCTGATATTATAAAACCAATTTTCGAAGAAGAAAATCAATATTGCAAGGGAACACTTCGTCAAATCATGAATAGGGAAATGCGAGGTAAGTATATTGCATTATGTGAAGGTGATGATTATTGGATTGATCCATACAAGTTACAAAAACAGTTTGATTATATGGAATCGCATCCAGAATGTAGTTTGTGTTTTCATGCAAATTACAAACTTTACCCAACTGGTAGGAAAAAAGAATTCAAACCTACCATTATTAAGGATAAATATACATGTGAAGATATTATTCTGGGGGGTGGTGGCTTTATGGCAACAAACTCCATGTTCTATAGATGGGATTTGTATCCAAAAGAAATGATGCCTGATTTTTGGAAAAATAGCCCTGTTGGTGACTTGCCTAATATGTTATATTACTCATCGAAAGGGGATTTTGGTTACATAGACGAGGTTATGTCTGTGTATAGAATGACAGCCATTGGTTCATGGTCAACAAGACAGTCTTCGTTTAAAATTAGAAGAAAGCATACGAAGCGAGTGCTGCATATGTTCGATGAATTTGATAAGTACACCAATTATGAATATCATCGAGCAGTGAAGAAAAAGAAAAGAATAAATATAAAAAGATTTTGGATAGGAGAGTTATTAGAACCAATTAGGAAATTGATGTCAAAAATGAAAGTTCAAGGTTAAAACATATTAGTTATGGACTATAAAAAAGTAACCGATTTTATCCACGATTTGTATGGGGCAAAAGACTTTGTCCCCTTAGCCGTTCCTGTTTTTATTGGTAATGAGAAGAAGTATCTAAATGAATGTATTGATACTACTTTTGTTAGCAGTGTTGGTAAGTTCGTGGATAGGTTCGAAGAAGATACGGCTAAGTATACAGGATGTAAACGTGCGGTGGTGTGTGTTAGCGGAACAAATGCTCTTCATATGTCCCTCATGTTGGCAGGTGTAGAGCTTGATGATGAGGTGCTTACTCAGGCATTAACATTTATTGCTACTTGTAATGCTTTGAGTTATATTGGAGCTCATCCCGTGTTTATTGACGTGGATATGGATACGATGGGACTGTCGCCAGCAGCAGTGCGCGAATGGCTAACCAAGAACTCAGAACAGAAGAATGGCGAGTGCTATAATAAACGAACAGGCAGAAGAGTGAAAGCTTGTGTACCCATGCATACTTTTGGACATCCTGTACACTTGGATGAGCTTGTTGAGGTGCTTAAAGAATATCATATTGAATTGGTTGAAGATGCTGCTGAAAGCATAGGGTCTCTTTATAAAGGCAAACATACAGGGACCTTCGGTAAGGTTGGTGCATTGAGCTTTAATGGTAACAAAACCATTACGACAGGTGGTGGTGGTATGATGCTCTTTAATGATGAAGAACTTGGTGCTTATGCAAAACACATTACTACACAAGCCAAAATTCCACATCGTTGGGAATTCCGACATGACCATATTGGTTATAACTATCGTATGCCAAATATCAATGCTGCTTTAGGTTGTGCACAGTTAGAACATATAGAGGAATATGTAGCAAGTAAGCGTGAAACAGCTAAAGCTTATGAGGATTTCTTTAAAGATATTCCTGAGATTGTTTTTTTCACTGAGCCCAAGGATACGCGTAGTAATTATTGGCTTAATGTTGTTATCTTGAAAGATAAGAATGCTCAACTTAATTTTTTGGAGTATACCAATGATAATGGTGTGATGACGCGACCAATTTGGGAACTGATGAACAGACTACCTATGTTTGAGAAATGTGAGAACGATGGTCTAAAGAATACTATCTGGTTCGCAGACCGAGTGGTAAACATCCCTAGTACAGTTAGAGTCAACCTTAGTAAAAAATAAGGATCAATGAAAATAAACGTGGCTGGTGATTTTTGCCCAAGAGAGAGGGTAGCTGACAAAATAAAGTCAGGAGCATATAAAGAGCTATTTGCAGATATTAAGGAATATAATGAAACAGCAGATTACTCATTGGTTAATTTTGAGAGTCCGGTTTACGAAGGTGATTTCTCTCGTCATACTGTCAAGTGGGGATCAATACTCCATGCAGGCTTTGGTTCTGTAAAAGCGCTTAGCTATTCAGGCTTTAATGGAGTTACACTGGCTAATAACCATTTTTTGGACTATGGAGAAGAAGGAGCCCAAAATACGATAAAAGAGATTAAGAACGAAGGCTTGGACTACGTCGGAGGAGGCCATAATCTCCAAGAGTCTTCAGAAATTTTATATAAATCATTTGAAGATGGTACACTTGCAATCATTAATTGTTGTGAGAATGAATTTTCTATAGCAGGAAAGAATAAATGCGGTTCTAACCCTTTGAGTCCCATAAGTTTGTTTTACAAAATTAAAGAGGCAAAAAAACATGCAAATTATGTCTTGGTAATTTGTCATGGCGGCCATGAGTATTATCAGTTGCCATCTCCTCGTATGCAGGATCTTTATAGGTTTTTTGTTGATTGTGGAGCGTCGGCTGTAGTGAATCATCATCAACATTGTTACAGTGGATATGAATACTATCATGGATGTCCTATTATATATGGTTTGGGTAATTTTTCTTTTGATAGGTCGATATATAGAGATGAAATATGGAATAAAGGTTATATAGTACAAATTAATTTTGATTTCAAGATATCTATTGAGTTGTACCCTTATATCCAATCTGACGAACATCCAGGCACAATTTCGATGTCTAAATATGAACGAAGTCAATTTTTTAAAATAATTGAGGAATTAAACGATGTTATAAATAACAGGGAAGAATTAGAGAATCGTTTCTTTAAGTTCACAACTGAGAAACAGCCACAGTTTGAGTCTATGTTCGAGCCATGGGGAAAGGGCTTTCGATATCTCTGGAAGCGTGGTTTTCTGCCTTCTCTGATAACAAAGAAAAAATGGTTGTGTTTAGCTGATTATATCATGTGTGAATCACATTATGATGTATTAAAAGAAATGCTTAAAAACAAAGTTGAGTGTTATAGCAAATGAGAATAGCTACGATAATAGACAAATCGGGAATAAAGAGACTGATACCTGATAAATTGTATTTAAAAATCAAGTATAGACATAACTTTGGAAAGACACTCGATTTAGAACATCCTGTGGAATTTCAAGAAAAGATACAGTGGCTGAAATTATATAATAGAAAGCCAGAAATGACGATGAAAGTCGATAAATATCAGGTAAAAGAATATGTTGCATCAATAATCGGACTGGAACATATTATCCCAACTTTAGGTGTTTGGGATAGTTTTGATGATATCAATTTTAATGAACTTCCCAATACTTTTGTGCTGAAATGTACACATGATAGTGGAGGCCTCATAATATGTAGGGATAAATCGAATTTCAACAAACATTCTGCAAAAAAAGAGTTGACAGCGGCACTGAAGGCAAAAAACTGGTTTAACGGGAGGGAGTGGCCTTACAAAAATGTAAAGCCAAGAATACTTGCCGAGAAGTTCATGACAGATAATATTAATGAAGATTTGGTAGATTATAAATTTTATTGTTTTAATGGAAAGCCAGTCTATTGTCAGGTTATAAAAGACAGGTCAAACAAAGAGACAATAGATTTTTTTGATATGGAATGGAACCACCAACCTTTTATAGGACTAAATCCTAATGCAGTTCATTCATCAATAGATATCCCCAAACCAGTTCGCTTATGGGAGATGAAGGACATTGCAACTAAACTTTCCGAAGGCGAGCCATTCGTAAGAATAGATTTATATGACATAAATAATGCTGTATATTTTGGAGAAATCACTTATTATCCATCAGGAGGAATAGGTAGTTTCATACCAAAAGAGTATAATTTGAGATTAGGAGAACTGATACATTTACCGATAGACAAATGATAAAACTAAGTTTAGTATTATGCCGCCGTATACTTTTTTTAAGTATCTTTTTATCTTTGGCTAGTTTTGTTATTGATTATCAGCCCTTGTCATATATTGTAGCGGCATTTCTGCTTCTAGCGAATTTCTATTGCTTACTTAATTTTATTCGAAGTAAAAGAATAAACAGGAAAATACTGTTAGGACCCATCATGTTATTTTGCGTAGTAAATATCATAGCTTGGGCAATGTCACAAAAATCGGTGTATTCTGATACGATGGGGGATGTTAATACATCTTTCATGATGACTGCTACAGTTCTAAACTTGACAACATTCTTTCTCGTCTACTTATCTTCGGAATATAATGTTATAACAGACAATGGTATATGGAATTTTTTCAAATGGATGTTCGTATTAGGCATAATATCTTATATGTTCACATCACGCTCAATGGATAGTTCTTCAACGGCAGGGGATGCAAACAATGATGGCTATTTGATAATATTTCTTTTTTTGATATTATCCTTAAAAGGATTTGACCAAAAAAATCTAGTACTTTTTTTCTTGGTATTGGGTCTTGTTGTTATATCTTCAAAACGAGGCGCGCTTCTTTGTTTTGCTTTCGTGTCGCTTTTTTATATTTACTTCAGGTTTATAAATGGAAAGAAAGTATCGAAGTCTGTTATATTTGGAGTTCCTATCTTTATGGCAGTTATGTTTCTTTCTGTGTTGTGGATGTACCAGCATGATGCGAATTTACAAACAAGGGTTGAAGCAACTGCAGAAGGTCAAACTAGTGGAAGAGATGTAATGTATGAGAAGTTGTTTTTTGCTTGGCTTCAGGCAGATACAGACAAGCAGCTTTTTGGATTACAATATGCTGGCGCATTTCAGGTAGTTGGCCTTACAGCCCATAATGACTGGTTAGACTTATTAATTAGCTGCGGCATGACAGGTGTGATGTCATACCTCATCCTTTTTTTATCTTTATTTAATATATATAGGAAAAATAGAATGAAATTCAGAGATTATGAAAAATTTTGTTATTTGTCTGCAGTTTCTGTATGGTTTATAAAATCTTTTTTTTCTCAGGCTTATTACGGTCGTGAGGTTATCTATTCTATAATAATCATTGGATATTTGTCTGCACTAGCGGTTAAACGCAGACAGGCACTTTTGGAGAGGGCATAGTTATGAAGTTTATTGTTTGTGGTGAGTTTGCACTACCCACATATCAGGAGGCGTTGTCATACGGACTGAAAAAAAATGGCGCCGAAGTGGTAGAATGCAAGTTGCGCCATTATGGATTTTATCATTTATTGGGAACAATAAAAAACTCTATCAAATTATATAAAATAGTCAAGAAAGAAAAACCTGATGTCGTTTTTTTATACCGTGTAATTAATATATTGCCTTGGATCATTCCAATTCTAAAAAGACGTGATAAGAAATTAAAGGTGTTCATCTATCATAATGATGATCCATACAGAAAGGGACTCTGGAGAAGATTAACCTCCTTGAATTTTTTGCGTTGTATAAGGTATGCAGATATTACTTATGTTTATCGGGATGTAAATATTGATGAAGCGAGACGATGGGGCGCAAAAGATGTTAAAATCTACATGTCTCACTTTGATTCTCGTCATGATTTGAAAGAGCTTCAACCAGATTCATTTAAAAAGGATACTGAGAAAATAGTATATATTGGACATTTCGAGAATGACTACAGAGTTGATGTTATTGACTACCTATATCGCCATGGAGTGGATTTAGACATTTACAGCGACGAATTGTTCGACAAAGCTTTTGAAGAACATAATTGGCCTCAGGAGCATAATTTTAATAATGTCTATCGTGAAGAATATCGTAAAGTCATTAGTCAATCAGCGATGGCTTTGGCTTTTTTTTCAACAGCTAATCGCGATAAATATACAAGGAGATGCTTTGAAATTCCCATCATGGGCACACTTCTTTTAGCACCGAAAACAGAAGTGACGGAAAGAATTTTTCGCGATGGCATGGACGCAATATTATATAATTCTGCAGAAGACTTGTTTGAAAAGATAACTTTTTTAAATAGTCATAAAGAAAAACGAGATGAGATAGCATGCAATGGCTATGAAATGATGAAAAAAGGTGAACATTCTGAAATAGCTCGTGCTGCTATGGTAATAAATGATTATAACCTTTTAAAATTATAAAAAGATGAAAGTATTATGGGTAAACCCTGCCTTCTTAGATTATCGAATTCCATTATATAAAGAGGTATACAATCTTCTAGATAAAGATTTTTATTTGATATATGGTGGAAGTAGGGTACCAAAGCGATGTGTTGATAAAATCGAAGCAGAAATAGGTGACCATTCGATCCCTGTATTGAAAGATAGAATATATAAATTTGGCAAGTTAACTGAATTCGCTAATTCTGGTATTATTCTTTCAATTCCGAAAGGACTCGATAAACTCATTAAGAGTGTAAAACCTGATTTGATAATAGCCGAGGGATTTGGTCAGTTCACCCCTTGGGCTGTGATGTATTGCTTCACTCATAGAGTTCCGCTCTTAATAGCCTATGAGCGTACTGCACATACAGAGAGAAATTGTCCAAAATGGAGACTTTGGTATCGTAAATTAATAGGTAAATTTGTTTGCGGTTACATCGTCAACGGAAAATTAACCAAAGAATACCTTATGTCGAACGGGGTTAACCCTGACGTTATTTTTACCGGTGCAATGTGTGCTGATAGTAAGCATTTAGCTGAGGAAGCAAGAGCTATATCTTTAGAAGAAAAAGAATTATTTCGAACCAGTCTTGGAATTGTTAAAAGGAATGGTATAACCTATTTATTCGTTGGACGTCTGATTGACCTAAAGGGAGTCCAATATTTATTGAAAGCATGGCAAGAGCATGTCAAGAAATACCCTAACGATTATTTGTTAATTGTTGGTGGAGGACCTATGGAGGATGAATTCAGAAGTCAGTATGCTAAAGAAAAAAGTGTAATCTTAACGGGAAACATAGACTATTCACTTGTACATAACTATTATGCTATAAGTGATGTTTTTGTAATTCCAACATTAGAGGATAATTGGAGTTTGGTAGTACCAGAGGCAATGGCATCGGGCCTGCCTGTCGCTTGTTCGATTTATAACGGTTGCTATCCTGAATTAGTAAAAGAAGGAAAAAATGGTGCCTTGTTTGATACTTATAATAAAAGCTCGATATTAAATGCTTTAGAGGTTTTTCATAAATGTAACTTAGAAGATTATGGTAAAACATCTATAGAAATCGAGAAAGAATACAGCCCAGAGCAAGTCGCTAAAAATATATATAATGCTATTGTGAAAACTTATAACAAAATGAAATAATGGAAATAAAAAACAAACTATACATACAACGTTTTTTTGCCAAAAAGTTACATGTGTCAGACTTATGGAAAGCCGTGACATATACACAATATGAAGGAAGAGTGATACCACCATTTTGGTATAAAAAAGAAATAGGCTATACTTCCACGTTAGACTTAACACAAAGTTTGGATGAGATCTTTTCAAAAATGAAAAGTAATACTAGAAATGAAGTGCGTAGAGCTGAAAAAGAAGGAATAACCTTTGAGTATAATTTTGATTATGATGCATTTATCCCCTTTTACAATGAATTCTCTGAGAGTAAAGGATTACATGAGAATATTGATTATGACAGGGTCGCAAAATATGATAAGACATATATTACAATAGCCAAACATGGTGATACGATATTGGCCATGCATGCCATAGTAGTGAATGAAGAGGATAGTGTTGCAATGCTGCTTTTGTCTGGATCACAACGGTTGGAAACTGGTGTTGACAGAAAAATGATTGGGTGGGGCAATAGATATTTACATTTTAAAGAGTTTGAACTCTTCAAGTCATTGGGCATTAAGAAATATGAATGGAATGGCGTTGTTATTGATCCAGAAGACAAGGAATGTTGGAACATTACACAATTTAAGTTGTCTTTTGGCAGTGAGTCGAAAGAGAGTGTACTGCTGAAAACACCATTATTCGTTTTCATGAAAGCGATACAGAACTTATTATCTCGTAGGAAATGAATGTGCTTTACAAAATTACTAGTAGTTTACATTTTAGACTACTAAAAAGAATTTCTTTATCAGGAGTCAAAAAGACAGATTCTGAGGGGAATAAACTTGTATACCTAACCTTTGACGATGGTCCAGACTGCGGTATTACAGAATTTGTGCTCGACCAACTATCACACTATGGATTTAAGGGAACTTTCTTTTGTCTTGGTAGATGCTGTGAGAATAATAATGATTTGTATGAACGCCTGATAAATGAAGGACATACCATTGGTAGTCATACTTATTCGCATGTCAATGGACATACGATGAGGTCAACTGATTATGAGAAAGAGATAACAAGAGGAGCAAAGATTACTAAGAGCATCTTGTTTCGACCTCCATGGGGCGCTATACGTTTTAGTACTTACTTTAAATTGGTTAGAAAAGGTTATAAGGTATATTTGTGGAATACATCCTCTTCCGATGCAGACTATGATGGTTTTGATTTAGGTTATGCTTATAGAGACGTAACGAAGCATACGCATCCTGGATCTGTTGTGTTGTTTCATTTTTCTAATGAGTTAGAGCCTTATACCCGCCAGATATTGCCACCCTATTTGAAATGGCTATCTGAGAATGATTATAAGTGTATAGGCTTGTAAATTTGATATAAGATGCTGAAATACAACGAGTTGCATTCTAGTGGGGGGGGCGTAAAAGCAATTTTGAGCTGCTTAGATTATTAGCAATGTTTTTGGTGTTGCTTACTCATGCCGGTATTTACACAATGGGGATACCAACAAATGAAGAAGCAATTTGTACGCCATCTATTACTTATACAAAATTACTATTCGAGGGTTTTTCTTCAGTATGTGTGAATGTCTTTGTTTGTATATCTGGATGGTTCGGTATAAAACTAACAGGAAAAAAAGTATGGAACTTAGTGTTCCAATTCCTTTATTTTTCGTTTTTTTTAAATGTATTCTTGATATTATTAGGTTTAAAGGAATTTACTGTATTAACGGTGATTGAAGCATTAGGTTTGACACGGAGCTATTGGTTTTTTAAATCATATCTTTTCCTTATGTTGTTATCACCAGTATTAAATACTTTCATAGAAAATGGTGAAAAAAAAGTAATTGAATTTTTTATTATAGGATTTGTTGTTTTCCAAACGATTTTCTCTTGGCTCTTTGATGCCGTATCATGGATAGATGCAGGTCAATCACCCCTCTCTTTTATTGGCCTCTATATTCTGGCAGGATACTTAAGGAGATATAAAACAGAGTTACAAAAGAAACCTGTCAATATATATATCACATTCTATCTCGTGCTGACAATTGGAATCGTGACTTTACCTTATGTCACAATAAGAATGGGCCTGCCGTTAGGAACCTGCCATATGTTTATTAGCAACAGTCCTTTTGTGATATTAGCATCAATCATTCTACTTTTGCTTTTTAATAAGTTCAATTTTCAAAGTAAAACGATTAATAGGGTAGCACAATCCTGTTTTGCTGTTTATTTGGTTCATCAAATGCCATTTATAAGTAGAAATTTTTATTGCCGTCAGATTCATGAAATTTATGATATTATTCCATTTCCTTTGTCAGTTATAATATTAATCTTGTTTCTAAGTGCAGTATTTATTATTGCAGTTATTTTAGATCAACCTAGAATATATATATGGAAGAGAATGAAAGATTAGTAATGATTAGAATGAATAAGTATATCAATAAAATTAAGAATATTGTTATCCCACCGTCAATAAATTTGCTAAGTGCATTAAAAAAGATGGATGAGGAACATACAAAGTTGCTGTTTGTATTTGAAGAAGGCAGATTTGTGAGTATTTTGACCATTGGTGATATACAACGGTCAATTATCCGAGATGGTAACCTGCAAGGCCTTGTTGTAAATGCTATCGAACCAGGTAAGATATATGCATCTATTCACGATAGTCAAGAGACTATTAGAAAAACCATGATGGAAGAACGGGCAACTTATATGCCCATTCTAGATGATAGTGGTGAAATAGATGATGTTCTGTTATGGAGTGATGTTTTTACAACGAAAGTTCCCGAACCTCGTCAAAAAATTGATATTCCTGTTGTCATTATGGCAGGAGGAAAAGGCACAAGATTAAAGCCAATTACGAATGTAATACCTAAACCGCTGGTACCTATTGGTGATAAGACAATACTTGAAGTCATTATGGATCAGTTTGAAGCGATAGGATGTCATAAGTTCTATATGTCAGTGAATTATAAGGCTGATATGATGAAATATTATCTAAGTCAACTTGAACATCAATATGACATTGATTTTTTTATGGAGGATAAACCTCTTGGAACCATTGGCAGTGTGTCACTACTTAAAGGTAAGATAAATACACCTTTCTTTGTCTCTAATTGTGATAGCATTAATGAACAGGATTACCGCGATGTATACGACTATCATATTAGTAATCAAAATGATATGACTATCGTTACAATGGTGAAAAGCTTTAAAATACCCTATGGCGTAATTGAAATAGGGAAAGACGGTTTGATGGTTGATCTGAAGGAGAAACCTGAGCATTCTTATTTTGTCAACTCTGGAGTATACATTCTTAATCCAGATTTAATAAACGATATACCAGAGGGCCAATTTTTCCATATTACCCATTTGATGGAAAAGGTAAAATCAAGAGGTGGACGTGTAGGATGTTTCCCTGTAAGTGAAAATTCATGGAAGGATATGGGCGAATGGCCAGAATATTTAAAAATGATAAAGGTTTTGTAGTGATGAAAAAAATAAAAGTAGTATTATTATGCCATTATTGGAGTCCAGAGGCTGTAAAGTTGGTTGGCATGAAACATTATTTTAGGGAATTGTCCCCTTGGATTCAAGAAACAATTAATTTGTTTAAGGGAAAGGATGATGTGGAATTACATGTCGTTGCACCAAATTATACTTCTAATAAAGATGTTAAGGTGACAGAAGATGGCATCCATTACTATTTCTACAAGTATTCCCCTTCTTTATTGTCGTCTTTGTTGTATCCCATCGTTAGATATGTACAAAAAGAACATCCAGAGCCTCATAAGATAGCAGAGAAAACGGCAAATCTTCTAACTGGTTATAGGTTCCCAGAGAAAAAGATTCCCCAAATAGTAAATAAAATTAAACCTGATATAGTACACCTCTATGGATCGGAGAATATAACCTATTCTATAGGAGCAGTTCCTCTTTTGGGAAAATATCCAATGTTGCTGACAATCCAGGGATTTGTTTATAAGGCAAATCCGAATGGCAGGTTGTGGCTCATAAGAAAAAACCTAGAGAAATCAATTGCGACAGAAAGAATTCTTAATACAAGTATTAAAGATATTGTTGATATTGGAATAGCTGATGAGGACTTTGCCCCTTATAATGTTGGTCAAAGAAAGTACAAGATGGTGGATATTGTTAAAGAGCCCCAAATAGATGCTAGAGAGGTTGAAAAGAAGTATGATATCGTATTTTTTGCAAGTGTAGATTATGATAAAGGAATTGAAGACCTGATAAACAGTATTGGTATCATTCATAGAGAAGGAGTTAATCTTAAGACAATAGTAATAGGTAAGTGCATACCTTCATACGAGGTACACCTTAAAGAACTCGCAGAATCACTTGGAGTAAAGGAACAAATAGATTTTGCAGGATTTATTGATAAGCATGAGGATGCTTATGCCTTGGCTGCAACAGCGAAAGTGCTTGTACTGCCAACACACGCCGATGCATGCCCTAGCACTGTCAGAGAGGCAATGTTCATGCATGTGGCGGTAGTGACTAATAGTGTAGGTACGATACCAGAATTGAATAAATACAAGGAATGTGTCGTTCTTACAGAGAATGGAAATATTCCACAACTTGTGGAAAACATAAAGAAAGTATTGAATGACGAAGTATACCGAAATATGCTGATTGATAATTCCTATGAGATGGTAAAGTCACACCATACGTCAGAGAACGTTTATCAGCAAACCATTGATGCTTATCGTGCTGTACTTGGCCAAAATAGTTAATGTAAATTAGAATAGTAATGAAGGTACTTGTTAATGCATATGCATGCTCACCCAATATGGGGAGCGAGCCTGGTGTTGGATGGAACTGGTGCTCACATTTAGCAAAATATTGTGAATTGTACATTATTACAGAGGGTGAGTTCAAAGAAAAGATAGAAGCGATATTACCTAGCCTCCCCCAGGGGAAGAATATGCATTTTTATTATAATCCTGTGTCTGATGAAGTAAGACGCATGTGTTGGAATCAAGGTGACTGGCGTTTTTACATTCATTATAGACAGTGGCAGATAAAGACGCTAGAGATTGCAAAGCAGATTTGTCGTAAAGTCAAGATTGATATTATTCATCAACTAAATATGACAGGATTCCGTGAACCAGGATATCTTTGGAAAATTGATGGCCCGAAATTTGTCTGGGGTCCAGTTGATGGTATGAATCTGTGCCCAATCAATTATATTAAAGGTATTGATTCAAGAACAACGGCAAAATATATTATAAAGAACTTTCTTAATTGGGTGCAGTTTAGAACAGAACCCAGAATAAAGAAAGCGGCAAAACGTTCAGACCTTATTTTTTGTGACTCATATAATGGGGTTAATAGTTTAAAAAAAGTATATGACGTTGAGAGTCTTCAGATAAATGAGACAGGATGCACTGTTAATGAAGATGTGCGACGAGAACGTATGGTAGGTAAGGAACAACTCGATATATTGTGGGTCGGACGCTTTATTCCAACCAAACTTCTTGATCTAGCTTTCAAGACACTCTCGAAGTTAGATAATGAATGTAAAGTTAAATTACACATTTTAGGTTCAGGAAACCTAGAGGCAAAATATAAGTTGATTGCTAATGAATTGAACGTAGAAGAACGTTGTGTGTGGCATGGACAAATACCTCACGACGAAGTGGAGCGTCTTATGCGGACTTCTGATTTGTTTTTCTTTACCAGTGTCATAGAGGGAACACCTGCTTCGATTATGGAATGTATCTCGAATGGCTTGCCAATATTATGCTTCGATGCATGTGGATTTGGTCCTATGGTCGATGAAAGCATCGGTATAAAAATTAAATTGACTAATCCGGAACAGAGTGCACAAGAGTTTGCAGAGAAAATTGCATATCTTTACAAGCACCGTGATATTCTCCAGACGATGTCTGATAATTGCAAAGAAAAGATTGGAAGTATTTCATGGGATGCCCTAGCAGAAAGGCTTTATGGATTGTATAAGACATTATAAGTTTATAGTTGAATATATACAAATATCAAAATAAGTTATGTCAGTATTTAAAGACAAAACCCTGTTAATAACAGGTGGTACAGGTTCCTTCGGAAACATGGTGTTGAAACGCTTTTTGGATTCCGATATAAAAGAGATTCGTATTTTCTCCCGTGATGAACTGAAGCAGGACGATATGCGTCATAGCTTACAGCGCAATTACCCGGAAAAAGCTGCAAAAGTGAAATTCTATATAGGCGATGTTCGTGACCGAAATAGTGTCGATATAGCCATGCGTGGAGGTGTTGATTATGTCTTTTCTGCAGCTGCTTTAAAGCAGGTACCGAGTTGTGAATTTTTTCCGTTACAGGCAGTTTATACTAATGTACTAGGAACAGGAAACGTAGTAGAGTCGGCAATTGCACACGGTGTTTCAAGTCTTGTTGTATTGAGCACCGACAAAGCTGCCTATCCTATTAATGCTATGGGTATCTCCAAGGCAATGATGGAAAAAGTAGCCATTGCTAAAGCGCGCCAGTTAGGGAATGATGCAAAAACAATTATATCGTGCACACGTTATGGAAATGTTATGGCATCGAGGGGCAGTGTCATCCCATTGTGGATTAGCCAGTTGCAACAAGGTAATCCTCTGACAATTACAGACCCTGAGATGACTCGTTATATGATGACATTGGATGATGCAGTAGATTTAGTTGTCTATGCCTTTACACACGCACATGGTGGTGATCTATTTGTTCAAAAAGCACCCGCAAGTACCATGTTGAACTTAGCTGAGGCCTTGCTGGATTTATTCAAGTCAAATGTTGGCTATAAAGTGATAGGAACCCGACATGGTGAGAAAGTGTATGAAACACTGGTGACACGTGAAGAAATGGCACGATCAGAAGATATGGGAGACTATTATCGTATTGCTTGTGACGGTCGCGACCTGAACTACGATAAGGTAGAAGGAGGCAATCTTTTAGTTCATCAGATGGAAGAGTATCATTCCCACAATACACACCGATTGAACAAAGAAGAGATGATAAAACTTTTGTTAAAGGTTAACTATGTCAGAGAGAAGTTGACAGAAATGGGTATAAATTATTAATAGCATGAAAGTATTAATAACAGGAGCCAAAGGTTTTGTTGGTAAGAATCTCATAGCGGCTTTGAATGATAAGCAGTTCAGAGAGTTTCACCATCTACCTGAAATTGAGATAATGGCTTATGACATAGATACACCGGCAGAATATTTAGAGGCGTATTGCAAAGAAGTGGATTTCGTCTATAATCTTGCCGGGGTTATGAGACCAAAAGACCCTGCAGAGTTTATGAAAGATAATTTTGGCGTAGCAGACATGTTGTTGAATCATCTTATAATTGCAAAAAATATTTGCCCTGTAATGTATGCTTCATCAATACAAGCTGTGCTTGATAACGCATACGCTGAAAGTAAGAGAGCGGGTGAGAACTTAATGTTTGATTACGGCAGGAAGACTGGAGCTAAGGTAATAGTGTATCGTTTTACGAATCTCTTTGGTCGATGGAAAAGACCCAATGCAGATTCAGTTGTCGCAACGTTCTGCTATAATGTTGGGAGAGATATCCCTATCAAGGTGAATGACCCGAATGTGATGATGACTTTTGCTTATATCGATGATTGTGTTCATGAGCTTGCACTGTGCATAAATAGTGAAGAACATTATAAAGATGGTTTTGCAACCTTGCCAATCACGCATCAGATTACGGTAGGGAAACTGGCTGAGGTGATAACGAGTTTTAAAGAAGGGTTTATTCCAGATGAAGGAATCATTGAAGATAAGGTGCTACTTCAGGAACTGTTCGAGACGTATAAAACGTATTTGCCGGAAAATTATATAGAATAGCATTTGTTTTAATACGAGTTATGAGCAACAGGATACATTCTTTCGATTATATACGAGCACTTGCAATATTGATTATTGTTGCATGTCACTATCTTGAATTTAGTGGTGTTAACGTAGGATTAGGACGTTACCTTGGTCTTGCTGGAAATATGATGTTCTTCCTGTTGTCTGCCTTGTTATATGGCAAAAGTTTTGCACGTGAAAAATCTGCTTGGGGGGGGCAAATTATTAATGTATGGCAATTCGGCCGCAAAAGGGTTCTAAGATTAGGGGCTTCACTTTGGCCTTTTTTAATTATAGTAACAATTCTGTATCTGATATTTGGCATTACGTTTTCATGGCTTAATGTAGGAATGAACTTTCTATTTCTAGGATATTTGTTCCGCATCCCTGGTAATGAGCATCTTTGGTTTTTGACGGTTCTGATGGCGTGTTATGCAATTTATGTGTTGATAGCAAGATTAAGTTTCAACAACAATTGGTTTCCTCGGATTTTCTTGGCGTTAATGCTTTCTTTGATGGTCTTAGCTGAGATGTTTGGCATTCCTGGCAATGCATTTGCAATCATAGGTTTTTTCGCATTTGTGTTGATGAAAGCTGAATGGTTTATGAAGGAAGCAAAAGGCATTAATCTTTGGGGTTATTTGGGAATTGTTTTACTGAATATTGTATGCGCATTGTTATTAGCAAATGGACTTTTTGAACAGTCTCGTATTGCGGCTTTTCTGCTTTCTGATATATGCGGTTGCCTATTATTGGCACTACTTCTCGGATTGATGCCTGAGAAAGAGAATAAGATTGTCGCATGGGTAAGTGGGATTAGTTTTGAGATATATCTTGTACATCATACATTATGTGTAGGCCCTTTTATTAGAATTACGTCATGGGAATATAACAATTTGTTTCAGTTTATTTTAATTGTGCTACTTTCAATAGTAATAGCACAGGTACTGCACTTAGTTTCGAATCGTATAAATATAAAACTTAATAGTATTCTGGTCATATAAATACCCTAATTTAATAGTAGGTCGTTATATTAACTGGATGCAAACATATATTAGAAGCGTATGGAGGTATTTAACATACACATTGAATTCGACTCGGAAGTATTTAAAGCGACCGTGGAGAAGTACATTCAAGAGAAGAAGAAGGCATACGTCTGTGTAGTGGATGCCAATGTAATAACCATTGCCCAGATGGATTTGAAGTATCGTGAGATAGTGAAGAATGCTACCATCAACACTTGTGACGGCAGCTCTATTTCAAAGATGGTTAATTCTATTTACGGCACGCATTACTCAGCCTTCAATGGACCAGAATTGTTTGAATACTACATTGAGCGTCCTTACAGGCATGTCTTATTAGGCAATACAGCAAAAAAAGTGGAGCAGATAAAGGAGTTCGTAAAACAAAAAGGCGTTGATGTTGATTTAAAACATGTTGATGTACCGTTCGTTCCTGTTTATCAATTTGACTATCCGGCAATAGCCAAACAGATAAATGAGTTGAAGCCAGATATTGTATGGGTTAGTCTTGGTGCTCCTAAGCAAGAAACTTTTATTTCGAACATATTCCCATTCATAGAACAAGGTGTGCTGTTTGGTATTGGTGCGGCATTCAACTTTTATACGGGAGATCTGCACAACAACAAAAAAGAATTTGGGGGCTTGCGTTTCATTTGGTTAGAGCGCATCTTTAAAGAGCCTAAGAAGCAACTGAAACGTGTGGGCGGCTATCTGATGATGATGCCAAAGATGTATTTTGAAGAGAAACGTAAAGCTAAAGTTCTTCGTAAAATTTAAGAAGTTTAAAGGTTAAAGAGTTCAATTATGAAGATTCTGATTACTGGAGTTCACGGATTTGTGGGATCAAATCTGGTTAAGGCTCTTTCAAAGGAAAATACCATATATGGCTTGGATATTGTAAATCCTACCATAGATGGAATACGATATACTTTTTCGTGGGATTACTTAGATAAAGAGAATGGCATTCCAGATGTAGATGCCATTATACATCTTGCGGGTAAGGCTCATGATACGAAAAATCAGGCAGCTGTAGAAACTTATTTTAAGGTAAATCGGGATCTGACAATTAAGATATTTGATTATTTTTGTGCCCATTCAAATATCAAGAAGTTCGTTTTCTTTAGTACCGCCAAAGCAGCTGCTGATAAGGTTGATGGTATTTTGACAGAAGATGTCGTTCCGTCACCTGTTGGTCCTTACGGTGAAAGTAAGATTGCAGCAGAACGCTATATTTTGGATATATTGGATTCACGGAAAGACGAATTTACGGACAAAGGAGTGTATATCTTCCGTCCTTGCATGATTCACGGGCCTGGGAATAAGGGCAATCTAAATTTACTTTACAATGTGGTAAAAAAAGGTATCCCCTGGCCGCTGGGCGCTTTTGAGAACCGTAGAACGTTTACTTCTGTTGAGAACATCTGTTTTGCTGTAAACGGTGTAATTACAAAAGAAGTTCCTTCGGGTATTTACAATATGGGTGATGACGAGGCTTTAAGTACAAATGAACTTATTGAGGAGATTTGCAAATCTCTTGGTAAGAAAACTCATATATGGAAAATGCCAAGGGGTTTAATGGGTTGTTTCGCTAAGATAGGCGGATGGTTGCACATGCCTTTGAATCCAGAGCGTCTTCGCAAACTAACAGAGAATTATATATCTTCAAATGCAAAAATCAAGAAGGCATTGGGCGTAGAGAAAATGCCAGTTGAAGCCAGAGAAGGTTTAAAGATTACGTTTGAAAGCTTCAAATAAATTTAATGCTGCTAGATGACAATCATAAGGCGTTTTTCGCCTTGGTTAAGGCCGGTCTATGGGAACATGATGTTCTTCTTTCTCAGTTAGGATGGATTGATTTTAACGAGATACACAGGCTTGCTGAAGATCAGTCAGTGGTTGGTCTTGTGGCGGCAGGTATAGAGTATGCCAAAGATGTGAAGATACCCCAAGAAATAGCATTGAGATTTGTTAGTAGTACTTTACATTTAGAACGGCAGAATCTAGCCATGAATCAATTCGTGGCAAAGGTTGTTGAGAGTCTTCGTAATCAAGATATCAATGCTCTGCTGGTTAAAGGTCAAGGTGTTGCACAATGCTATGAAAGACCATTATGGAGGGCTTCTGGGGATGTTGACTTGCTTCTCAGCGATTCGAATTATGAAAAAGCAAAGAAAGTTCTTCTTCCACTTGCTGTATATTCAGAACAGGAATACAAAGCATTTAAACATTTTGGAATGACAATGCGGGGTGGTTATATAGTTGAATTACACGGAACTTTGCATAGTCGTTTGTCAAAGCGTGTGGATAGGGGGATTGATGAAGCCCAAAATGATGTGTTTTATGGTGGGAATGTAAGGAGTTGGCAGAACGGAGATACACAAGTATTTCTCCCTGGTATAGATGATGATGTCATTTTTGTATTCACCCATATCCTGCATCATTTCTTCATTGAAGGAATTGGATTACGTCAGCTATGTGACTTGTGTCGATTATTATGGACCTACAGAAATAAACTTAATGTTGATTTGCTAGAGAAAAGGCTGAAAGAAATGGGGCTGATAAGCGAGTGGATATCTTTCGCGTCGTTTGCCGTAGACTGGTTAGGAATGCCTATTGAAGCTATGCCTCTATACTCCTCTGAAACAAAATGGTCGCACAAAGCAGAACATATTATAGAGTTTGTGCTTGAATCTGGCAATTTCGGTCACAATAGACGGTCCGCTAATAATAAAATTGGTTCAGCATGGCTAAAACTTAAGGACTTTGCAAGGCATAGTCGCATATTCCCATTGGATAGTATTAAATTCTTTTGGCATTTCGTAGGGGATGGAATTAGAGTGGTAACGTTAAGATAAGAACATGAATAACTCAAATCTTACGAATATGGATAAGATGAAAGAGTATCAGTATCATATTTTTAGCCCATATAGAGTTTGCCCATTGGGCGCTCACGTTGATCACCAACACGGCCTTGTTACCGGCTATGCCATTGACAAGGGTGTGGACTTGTGGTTTGACGTGAACGAGGATGGTCATGTACATTTAGAGAGTAAAACGTTTGAGGGTATTGTTGACTTCGAGATTAATGCCCCCTCACAAGTGAAGGAAGGCCATTGGGGTGATTATGCCCGTGGCGCTAAATATGCTTTGAAGAAGCGTTTTGCATTAAAACGTGGAATCAATGGTGTGATACAAGGCTCTTTGCCTGTTGGGGGATTATCCTCATCTGCGGCCGTTCTCATTGCATATGTAATGGCTTTTTCCAAGGCAAATGAAATTGAGCTTCAGCCATTTGAGGTAGTAAAGATAGCATCGGAGGCGGAGCGGGAGTACATCGGACTGAATAATGGATTGCTGGATCAGGCTTGTATTGCATTAGGCAAGAAAGACGGGCTGCTTTTCTTGGATTGCGACAGCAATGAATGGCGCATTATCAAGCGGAATCCGGAAATGCCAGAGTTTGAGATTGGCATCTTCTTCAGTGGTCTTACCCGTAGTCTTGTAAACTCAGATTATAACCTTCGCGTGTATGAGTGCAAGACTGCTGCTTGGAATATGCTGGCTTATACCGACCAGCCGCTGAAGACGTTTGACAAGACGTTCCTTCGCGACATCCCCAAGGCCACCTATGATAAGACTCGTATTGCTATGCCTGAACGTTTTGCTCGTAGGGCGGAACATTTTTACTCTGAATATCGTAGGGTAAGACAAGGCGTGACGGCTTGGGAAACGGGTAATCTGAAGCTGTTTGGAAAACTCTCCTTCGCCAGTTGCGAGAGTAGTATCCACAACTATGAGTGTGGTTCGCCTGAGCTGATAGCTATCTATGAGATCATGCGCAGTCTGCCTGGGGTGTATGGTGGCAGGTTCTCCGGAGCAGGATTCAAGGGGGCTTGTATTGCATTGGTGGATCCCGCTTATAAAGAGGAAATTCAGAAGGTCCTTACAGAGAAATATCTGGAGCAGTTCCCGGAATATGAAAAGACGTTCCAAGTTTTCTGGGTACATCCTGATGATGGAGCAAGATTTGTATGAAGAATATAGTTATTGCGGCAGGATATGCCACCAGGTTAGGGGAGTTGACAAAGAACTTTCCGAAGCCGTTGTTGAAGATAGGGGAGAATACTATCCTCGGGAGAATGCTGGATGATATCGACAGGATTCCGGAGATAGATGAACACATAATTATCTCAAATCATCGTTTCGCTCCCATTTTCGATAAATGGAAGATGGAAGATGGGAGATGGAAGAAGCCGATTATCATTGTGGATGATGGGACGGAGACGAACGAGACACGACTTGGAGCTGTGTGCGACTTGTTGTTCGCAATGGATAAGCTTCAGATTGATGATGATCTCTTAGTAGTTGCGGCTGATAATTTGTTGTTCTTTAGCTTCCAAGAGTTTGTGGACTTTGCAAGGGCGAAGGGGACATCGTGCATTATGTGTCATAAACAGCCATCGATTGAGAAGTTGCAGAGGACGGGAGTAGTGGAATTGGACTCTGATTATCGGGTGCTTGGAATGGAGGAGAAGCCTCAGGTGCCGAAGAGCCATTGGGCGGTACCACCGTTCTATATTTATCTGAAGAAGGACTTGGATTTAGTTCGTCATTCGGTTGAGAATGGGTGCGGGAAGGATGCCCCGGGCAACCTGGCGCACTATATGGTGGAACATACCACGATGCATGCTTGGCCGATGAGTGCAGGGAGATTTGATATCGGCTCATTAGACACGTATTACCAAGCCATAGAACTCTATGGAAAAGATAGAACTAAATAACAAGAGCATACTGGTGACAGGTCATGCTGGCTTTATTGGCAGCAATCTGGTATATCGCCTATTTAAAGACATGAAAGAGGGAACCATTGTTGGTATTGATAATCTCAATAATTACTATGATCCTTCGCTAAAAGAGTACCGTCTTCGTGAATTGGATAAGGCAAAGCCTGCTAGAATAAACTATAAGTCAGTAAAAGGAAGTATTGCAGACAAGGAGCTGATAGATAAACTCTTTGCAGAATACAAATTTGATGTAGTTGTGAACTTGGCGGCCCAAGCGGGTGTACGTTACTCCATTGAGAATCCGGATGTGTATATTGAAAGCAACATTATAGGTTTCTATAATATATTGGAAGCCTGTCGCCATCGCTCGAGCTATGCTCGCTCGCACGGCGAGAATCCTGTGGAACATTTGGTATATGCTTCGTCTAGCTCTGTGTATGGTGGCAATAAGAAAGTGCCTTTCTCGACGGATGATAGGGTGGACAATCCTGTTTCGCTTTATGCAGCTACGAAGAAGAGCAACGAGCTGTTTGCACATTGTTATTCGAAGCTGTATAATATTCCGACCTTTACGGTTTACGGTCCTGCTGGCCGTCCGGATATGGCTTATTTTGGTTTTACCAATAAACTGTTGAAAGGCGATACGATTCAGATATACAATTATGGAAACTGCCGCAGAGACTTTACCTGTGTGGATGACATTGTAGAAGGCATTGTGCGCGTAATGGCAGGAGCACCTGAAAAGAAGGTGGGAGAAGATGGCTTACCCATTCCTCCTTATGCTGTTTATAACATCGGTGGTGGACAGCCTGAGAACCTGCTGGATTTTGTGAATATACTTCAAGAGGAGTTGGTTCGTGCCGGTGTGTTGCCTGAGGATTATGACTTTGAGGCGCATAAGCAGCTGGTGCCCATGCAGCCAGGGGATGTGCCAATAACATATGCGGATGCATCAGCTCTTGAGCGTGACTTCGGGTTTACACCGAAAATTACGTTGAAAGAGGGGCTGAGAATGTTTGCAGAGTGGTATAAGGAATATTATAAGTAGATAATCAAAAAGAATTCATATATGAAAACAGCTTTAATAACTGGAATTACGGGTCAAGATGGCAGCTATCTGGCCGAGTTCCTATTAGAAAAAGGTTATGATGTTCATGGAACGATTCGTAGAAGTTCTGTGGACTTTCGTGAGAGAATAGCACATTTGGAAGGAACACCGCATTTTCATCTGCATTATGCCGACTTGGGTGATTCGATGAGTGTGCTGGGTGTTATTGGTAAGGTGCGCCCAAATGAAATTTATAACTTGGCAGCTCAGAGCCACGTGCAGGTTTCGTTCGACAGCCCTGAGTTTACTGCTGATGTGGATGCTGTGGGTGTATTGCGCATCCTGGAGGCTGTACGTCAGCTGGGTATGACTGAGACTTGCCGTATTTATCAGGCTTCGACATCTGAACTTTATGGTAAGGTGGAGGAGGTGCCACAGAATGAGAATACGCCGTTCCATCCTTATAGTCCGTATGCTGTGGCCAAGCAGTATGGCTTCTGGATTGTAAAAGAGTATCGTGAGGCATATAATATGTATTGCTGTTCAGGTATCTTGTTTAATCATGAGAGTGAGCGTCGTGGCGAGACGTTTGTGACGAGGAAGATTACATTGGCTGCTGCACGTATTTCGCAGGGCTTACAGGATTGCTTGTATCTGGGTAATATGGATAGCCTCCGCGACTGGGGGTATGCCAAAGACTATGTGGAATGTATGTGGCTGATTCTGCAGCAGAAGGAGCCTGAGGATTTTGTGATTGCTACGGGTGTGCAGCATTCGGTGCGTGAATTTACTCAACTTGCTTTTAAGCATGCAGGTATTGAACTGAAGTTTGAGGGTGAGGGTATCAATGAGAAAGGTATCGTGGTTAGTGGCCCTGAGAACTTGATTGGTAAGACTGTTGTTGCTGTTTCTGAGGACTTCTATCGTCCTACGGATGTAGTTAATCTGTGGGGTGACCCGACAAAGGCTAAGGCGAAGTTGAAGTGGAATCCGAATAAGACCTCGTTTGAGGAGCTGGTGAAACTGATGGTTGAGAGCGATATGGCCAAGGTGGCATCGGAAGATGCAGCTATGAAGGTTAGGACGAATCTGGCGGAATATCTGGAGAAGGGTATTGTTAAATAAGAGCTCCACCTCGGTCCTCCCTGAAGGGTTAGGGAGGATTTTTGCTAGATAAAGATAGAAAGAGATACAAAGGCGACATAAAAAATTAGTTGAATGGAATCTATCTTAGAATATAAAACGAAAATACATGGTCTTTCATGTAAAAATGAGAATGCAATGTTTATGAATGCAGATAATGAAAAAGCATTAGCTGTATTCGTTGAGTTATTTAAACGTGCAAAAAGTCGAATACGCCTTTTCTCAGGTTCATTATTGAATCAGGAAGTTTCAAATAATCCTCAGTTTATATCTGCTCTTAGCGATTTTTTAGAGCGGGAGGGGGTTAAACTGGAGATCCTTCTGAATAATTATCAGGAAAAGGAAATGCGGAACACGGCACTTTTTAAAAGGCTCTCTTATTATAAAGGAGGTGGCACGGATATAACGATGAGAAGAACAGACAGAAAACTGTATTTTTCGCGCCCTGGTCAAGAAAAGACAGAGTGCCATTTCTGCGTGTGTGACAGTACATCGTATAGACTTGAGATAGATATTATAAATCGTTCGGCTATAGGTAATTTTAATGATCCAGTAGGAGCTGAGATTCTTATTGTACGTTTTGATGAGATGTTTAATAAATCTGAGGAAATTGCTTTCTCAGATGCCAGTAAATCGTTTGTATGATGATTAGCGAATTTACATCAATATTTGAGCTGGCAGCTGGATTAAATGCAGCTTTCGTGGTGGTTGAATATTCGAGGTCATTCTCAAAACAATTATATGAGAATGCGTTTAAATTTGATTCGCATATTGACAATGAGATTTGTACACCTCAAGAATTGATAGACGAAGAGACTCTACAAGGGCTAGAATCTGTCAAGTGCGGAGAAAATGAAACGGGGAAACTAATCGAAAAGATAAGAAGAGATAAAGAAAAACTTAACGACTTTATTACGCAAGAAAGGACATCTCTAAAAGCAACCGCTAAAACTGCGTGCGAATTACGCTCCCATTCTGGCTTAAGTTTACTTAACTTTATCTTTTGTCTATTCGTACTTTTATTATCGCCTTTTGAAGCTTTTCATCCGACAATTACGCAGTATCTTGTAATTTTGGTATCATTAAGTATACTTGTTGCTCAGATTATTTGTTGGATTGAAGATGCAAGCAACAATAACAGAATCTGTATGTTTAATTCTCTAACCCATTCTGTAAAGGAATCATTCTGGCTATTTATAACTGGTGGCTCTTTAAGTGTGCTAGGCTACGGATTTCTTCGTTATTTATCGTTGACGTGGAAATTAGAGACAGAAGGATTCCTTTATCTGATGTACTTTGCAGCATTACTTCCATATCTTAACTTTGTGGTATTTACTTTTATTTTTAAGAGGAGGTTACAAGGCGTACAGAATGAAATAAGGAAGACGAAAAGTGAAGTAGCAAAGAAATGCGATGCCATAAATACCTTGGCTAATAAAGTGAATACAGTAAGCGAGGTGTCGCATATGCTTGAGGTGACAGACTAATATAAATAATGTTATGGATGTAACGTATCTAATAATAGCAATACTGCTGCTAGTGGCTGAGATGTTATATTTTAAGATTGCTGATAAGTGCAATATCATTGATAAGCCAAATGAGCGCAGTTCTCATAAACGAATTGTACTTCGTGGTGGTGGAATCATATTTATGTTGGGACTATGGATATGGAGTATCTGGAGTGGGTTCCAATATCCGTGGTTGCTGGCAGGTGTGACGTTAGCCGCAGGAATCAGTTTTGTGGATGATATTCATTCGCTGCCTGATTCGTTGCGATTGGTGGTGCAGTTTGTATCGATGTTCTTAGTGTTTCAGGAGATAGAGTTGTTACACTTTGATATGTGGTATATCATAATTATTGCGTTGATAGCAGCTGTGGGTGCAACGAATATCTATAATTTCATGGATGGGATCAATGGTATTACTGGTGGTTACTCATTGGCGATGTTGATACCATTGTTGTTGCTTAATCAAAAGTTTGCATTTGTGGATGAGAGTATGTTGGTAGTCATCGGACTGTCAGTATTGGTATTCTGTTTGTTTAATTTCCGTACAAAAGCAAAGTGCTTTGCGGGTGATGTGGGTAGTATCGGTATCGCTTTGATATTGGTATTTGTTGTTGGAAGACTGATGCTGGTGACTGGTGATATCACATGGATAGTGCTGTTTATGATATATGGCGTGGATGGATGTTTGACTATCTGTCATCGTATTATGCTCCATGAGAATCTGGGAAAAGCACATCGCAAGCATGCTTATCAGCTGATGGCGAATGAATTGAAGATACCCCACGTTGTGGTGTCGAGTATATATATGGCGTTGCAATTAGCAGTATCGTTGGTAGCAATTTATTTGATACCAGATACTATTTTGGCACATTGGATATATCTGATAGTTGCAGGCGTAGTACTGGCTGCAGCGTATGTTCTGTTTAAGATGAAGTATTATCATCTGCATGAAGAATATTTGGCGTCGCTGAAGAAGTGAACACGAATCTCTCGAATAACACGAATTGACCACGGGAAACACAAACAAAACACGAACAAATCTTGTTAACGATATGAAGATAACACAGGCGATATTAAATAAACTGACGGAAGAAGCCAAAGCATCGGAGAGGATGAGAAAGAATCTCGACCTGAGGGATACGGATTCTGACTGTTCTCAGAGAATGCTGAATGCTATCGAACCAGGGAGTAAGTTGCCGATTCACAGACATCAGAAGACATCGGAAACGATGGTGTGCCTGAGGGGGAAACTTCTGGTGGAGTATTATGACGAACTAGAACGTAGATGTATAGATTCGTTTGTTATTGAGCCTAGTGGTGTCAATGTGGCGGTAAGTATTCCGAAGGGCCAGTGGCATACGGTGCATGCGCTAGAATCGGGGACGTGTATTCTGGAGATGAAGAATGGGGGGTATGAGCCGTTGAAGGAGGGGGATTTATTGAAGTAGCCTCACATTTCATATCAAGAAACTCAAGCACGATAATAGGGGGGAGTGCAAGTAATGAACTAATTTTTTCAATAGCGAATATAGAATATATATGTCAGAACAAATACAACGTATTTTTTCATGGTGTTACAATACTCTTCGCAATGAAGAGGGTTTAACATCGCTTAATGCACTGAGGGAATTAAACAAACTTCTCTTTATAAAATTGTATTACGAGAAGGAAGGGAATAGAGATTTCTATCAGGAGGCAGTGAATAGGGGTATGGTGATGGACGACCATGATAAATTACAGAGGATGTTTTCAACTGTATGTAATGAGTTCGAGATAGAAGGTTATTTCTCTAAATATGAGGAGTTACGTGTTAGTCCTACCGTCTGTTCGATGGTATGGGATTGGCTCTGCAGGTTTGATATGAGCATTCCTGAAGAGGATTTAGGCGACGGCTATGATAGTTTTGTTGCTAAAGTGTTAAATGGACAACCATCTTTAAGATCTTATGACAAAAGTATTGTTGATTATGTGATAGATGCTTTAAACATACAATCAGGAAACATTATAGTTGACTATTGTTGTGGATATGGTTCTTTGTTGGTAAATATTTTAAGAAAGCAAAGAACAAACGGTGAAAATCAGATATATGGATTTGATGCTGATAGCCTCATGATTCAGACAACTAAACTAAGCATGATTATGCATGGAGACATGCGAAGCAATATAGAATGTTGCAGTGATTTAAAACATGTTCCGTTTGTACCAAAGGTTGATGTAGTTGTAGGAAGTGTACCCCATGGTGGTAAGATTAATGGAAAGGCCCAAGATGCGGTGCTGTTAGAATTTATTATTGATAAACTGATTGATGGTGGAAAAGCCGCACTGATTGTGTCTGATTTAGTACTTTCAGGCGGTCAGTATGAATATGTACGCTATAAGATGTTAAGATATGGGCAGATACTGAATATTACATCGTTACCTGTAAATGCTGTTAAGGTAGGCGATGCAAAGGCAAAGTGCAGTGTTATCTTTTATGAAAAGGGCGCAAGTTCACTTGGTCAACCTATCATGTTAACAAAAATAGAAGATACAGGGTGTTCCTCATTAGGCTTGCCTACAGAAAAGAATGACCTGAAGGATAATCTTCCATTGGTAAAAGGATGGATAACAAAGAGAGAGCAAGGAGCAAATAAACAAACATGCTATGTTGACCCTCAGAACCTAGAGAGTCTGTTAGTGGATAGTATATTTGCAAAAATCAATGCTAGCTTCGTTGGAAATTATCAGCAGTTAAAGCTTCAAAACGTTATATCCCAGAAAATGCAATATCGGGAAAAACTGGAAGATGAAAAGCTGTACAGAAGGGTTACCGTAAGGAAGAACCAACACGACATCGTGACGAGAGATGAGGTGAAGGGCTCTGAAATCAAAGGGAAATATATGACCCCGATACACGCCGGGCAATTTGTCATTTCACGAATAGGCGCAAAAGAAGGTGCTATCGGTATTGTACCGAAAGAATTAGATGGTTCTTACGTGACAAATGAGTTCTACGTGTTAGAATTGAAAACGAATTTGGTGTATCCCTATTTTCTACTCCTTTTGTTAACTAGCGATACTTATCAGGGAATAATGAGAGGTTTGAGTCGAGGTGCGACTGGGTTAAGCAGATTATCGTATCGCAGTCTTGAAGATTTGATAATTCCTTTACCGACTTTGCAGGAACAGCTGGAACTGATTGGAAAGATGGAAGAAACGAGGGCTAAAATCAATCAGATGGAGAAAAATTGGACAGAAGGGTTGGCGAACTTTAATCAAAAAATGTTCGGGAAATGAGAATCGTAAGTGTGGATATCAAAGACTGGAGACTGCTAAAGGAACCGCAAATACAGTTTAGTACAGCCTGTTCAGTCATCATTGGGGAGAATGGTAGTGGCAAATCGACACTGCTTGAGTTGATACTCAATATCTTTGATTTCGTATTTAAAAAATTAGAACGCCCCCGATATCATGTAACGATTGACGGATATTGTCTGCGCTATAAAATAGAGAGAGAGGGAGTGTCGCATCAAGTAGAGATAGAGTCTGGTTATTATGAGGACAGTAAACCTGAGGAATTGCACATCAAGATAGACGATAGGCCTTTCTTTGTAGAAGTGAGTCCTGAACATATAAAGAGTGTGTTACCCACCAACATACTTGTTTATTATGCAGGCGACACCGACAGGTTAGAACGGCTATGCAGTTATTATTTTGAACATAATGCCAGAACTTTAGCTAATAATGGAGGTGATTATACCATGATTCCATTAAAGTTGCCAACCAGAAGTCCTTTTATATATAGCGACATTATACATCTGGATACGGTTTTGTTATCGCTCTTGGTGAATAATCTTGATAGCGACACAATTGAAAAACTTGATATAGACAAAGCTTCAGTTGCTGCTGTTATTAAACTTAAACGGCCAGGATGGGCTACAACTAATGAAAGTGAAGAGCTATGGGGTAATAAAAGCAAGTTGATAGAAGAGTTTGTCTCAGGACTAATAGGACGCTCTACACAGACAGAGGTAGAAGGTGATAAAAGGATTACTATAGATATTGATGTAAATGCTATCAGGGATTACCTGACTGAGCTTAACGTTCAGAAGAAGGGTATGCTCTTGTTTGACATGTTAGAACTTCTGAGAACTAACGAATTATTGGATAACATTAGTTTGAATTGGCATAAGCGAGGAGGAAACATAGATAGTGATATCATCAGTGCCGACTACTTTAGCGAGGGTGAGAAGCAGGTAATATTAACGTCAGCATTGGTGGAATTTTGGGATGAAGAACAATGTTTGTTCCTCATGGATGAACCCGACACTTTCCTACATCCAAGTTGGCAGAGCGTTTTCTTGCCTGAGTTGCAAAAGCATTTGAAAGGGAGTCACATGATTATTACGACTCATTCAGTATTGATGCTGTCAACCATCAAAGAGGGGTGTGACTTGTATATGATGAAAAAGGGCAAGATGATTGATTTCAATCTGAACACTTATGGTATGGATGCGAACGATATTATAAAATTCGCAATGGAGACAGCACCAAGGGCGCAATACGTTGATAATCTGATGACGCAGATTCAGAATGATATAAAAAATAAAAGTTTTGTCACAGCACGTGAAAAATTAGAAGAGTTGAAGAGGTATGGTGTCAGTGGGTTTAATATCAATCGTCTTCGCTCAACAATTGAAAGGTTAGAAACCATAGGAAGATGAGGCGTATCGACAAGACGGTGAATAAGGCGCCAGATGTTTATAATCATGGACTGAAGGAGAAAGCCTTGGACAAAGCAAGTATATTGGCAGGGCTGCAAGGCACTCGCAGTGGTGATAGCCTTTTTCATAGTGTTAAACACATGTGGCAATTTAAAGACATTTTTAAGCGGTCTCTCATAAGGGAACAAGGATATGTTTGTTGTTATTGTGGGTGTACTGTAGAGTGTGATAAGGTTACTATTGAACATGTATTACCAAAAGGTCAATATCGACATCTTGTAGGTGAATATGAGAATTTACTTGTATCTTGCCAAGGAGGCAGGGATATACCAAAGAATCCTGCAACTGGTGCTCTATTGTATGACCGCAATTTCTATTTGCAGCATTGTGATGCATCGAAAGGAGAGAAAGAGATACCTATCAAACCATACGACTTAGGTTGTGAAAGCAGGTTTACGTATGAAGTAGATGGTACTATCAGTTGTAATCCGGCAGATACTGAAGCGCAGACAACCATCAATGTTTTGCAGTTGGATTGCCCATATCTGGAACAATCAAGAAAGGACGAGATAGAGGGTGCTATCTATGACGAGGATGGAAATATGCTTAGTACAGACGAGTTGATAACGCAATATGACAAAATGATGAGTAAAGACAGGCATGGGCATTACCATACGTTTCATTTTGTTATAGCCAGTGTTATTTGGAGTTTGTTGGGGTAAAAAAGTAAGGATAGGAGGATATGGAATTAAATATCGCTGCAGTAACTATTAATCAGCAGCTTTGTGATCCAAAGTTCAAGAAGGTGTTGTCTGAATCCTGTTATTTGTTTAATAATAGGGTAAGGATTGGTTATGGTCGGCGTATAGAAATTAATCCAGACTATAAGAATAACTCTTGGTACTTTGGAAAGAACATAAACGTACAGGCTATTGTCGGTCCCAATGGAAGCGGAAAGTCTTCACTGCTGGAATTGATATATCGTATTATCAACAACTTCTGTGCTTTGGTGGAAAGAGGAATGAAACGTAATGCTGCTTGGAGGTTGTTGTTTGTAGAAGGACTTTATGCAGAGTTGTACTATGTGCAGGATAGCCATTTGTATTGTATATCTTGTCGGGGGAACGATGTTTTGTTCATAAAGGATGGGCATAAAGAACGATTGTTCAGCGCATCATCTCACAGCTATAAGAGAGGTGATGATAACCACCTGTTAGTGGCAGAGATGGCACAACTGGCAGAGAAACTGCATTATACGATAGTTACCAACTACTCTTTACAATCACTCATTAGCTCCGACTATGCAGATGAGACCTCTTTATCTCCAGACAAGAGTGGGGTGTTTGCGCCAGAACAAGAGGGTTCTGTATGGATTAGTAATCTATACCATAAAAATGATGGATATTTGACACCAATAGTCCTGAACCCGTTTAGGGATAATAAAGGCAATATTGATATGGTGACAGAACATCAGCTAACGGTATATAGGTTATCTGCTCTTTTGCTCTATTACAGGAACAGAAAAGGTTTCTTTGATGATTACGAGTTGGAAGACATTCAGTATAAGTTCTCGTGGGATGTTGTTCAAAGCAAGTATAGAGAAAAAGAAATATCGGATGAACGGGTTTTTAATGCAGTAGTTGATATAGAAAACTTTGTTGCGCACAACCCCAACTCGACGGTTTCCGTAATGTTGTGGTTGATGGGGTTTGAAAAATTGCATTTAAACCATGATATTATACGTGCGGCTACTGCTTATCTTGTGTATAAGATACTTTCCATAGCATCAAAGTACCCTAGTTATATTGATTTTGAGATGTGGAATCTATCCACATTTGATAAGACAGAACTATCACTTAGGGAAATTGAAAGTCTGAGAAAACTAGTCAATAAAATCAAGCGGGATAAATCACATATCACTATTAAAGTAGTTCAGGTTTGTAACCTGTTGCGAATGATCAGTGAAAAAGGATCAGAAGTACTTGAGAAGGATACTTTCAGTATTGACTATTATCGAAAGTTAGTGGGTAAGTCGTATACCAAAGGAAATAGCGAGCTGGTAGATATTATGTATACGCTTCCACCATCGTTCTTTATTCCCACACTTACAATTAAAAATCTGGATAGAGGTGGACTGCCCATTGAGATATCTAAATTCAGTTCTGGTGAAAGACAGTTGCTGTACACCTTCAGTACCTATGTGTATCATATAAGAAACCTTCTGTCAATTCCAAAGGAAAGGGTAGCTTATAGGCATATTAATTTAATATTAGACGAGGCGGAGATTTGTTTTCACCCAGAATACCAGCGCCTGTTTGTATCGAGGCTTCTTTACATGATTAAAAGCTTGCATTTGAATTATTTCTGTGCTTACAATATTATCATAGCGACACATTCACCATTTATTCTATCGGACATTCCTCGTGATAATATTCTATATCTTGACAAAGGTGTGACTCAAAGCCGTGAGGATTTTATTAAACCACTTGCTGCCAACATCAGTGATATATTATACCAGAGTTTCTTCTTACGTAACGGCTTTATTGGAGAATGGGCACGCACCAAGATTAATAGCATTTTGAAAAAGCGCGTATGCTGGTTCGAATTGAGCCTGGAAGAGAGGACGTTTGTTGAAGACATTGGTGATGAGTATGTGAAAAAGCAAGTTAAACGACACCTTGGTTTTGTGGAGTAATGAAGCAAATTGCATTGACTAATGAAGTAAAGGCTTGGGCAAAGGAATATGCTGACAACCTGTTTTCTGACAGGCGTTCTACTTTTGTACAACCTTTGGAGGGGTTGAGAAACCTGCAAATTGACTTGGCGGAAGTAAACGATGGTTTTGAGGATAAGGTTGATTTTATCGCATACTTGGAGAAGTTGATTAATGAGTATGATGAACTAAAACATCTCCTGCCAAGCAAGTTCGAGAAACGGAAGGAGGAATATGATGACTTGCTAGATCCAGAAAAGTTGTCAACAATAGTCACTTGCAGAAGTAAGCGATTGCCACCTGAAGCAGAGAAGCGAAAGAATATGGAAGTGCATAGCGTCGTGTTCTATGAAGAGGTAGTGGCCCGAATGCGATATGATGAAGCGAGGCTTGTGGTGGCAAAATATATGATGGAGAATTTGCATATTCAGACCTGTGTTTATTGTAATAATGCGGCTGCTGTTTATGTAGATGAGAATGAAGAGGCATATTATCATTTGGATCACTGGAAGCCAAAGGACAAGTATCCTTTCTTGAGTATATGCTTTTTCAATCTGTATCCTTGTTGCTCTAACTGCAATGGTCACAAACTGGACGGCGACAAAGGCTCGTTTCAGTTGTTTGCTGAGAATGAACCAGTTTTGGACCCATTTGTGTTTATCGTTGATAGGAAAAAGTATGAGGAGATGAAGCCAGAGACTCTTTCTGTGAAGTTTGATGCAAGGGATGAGTCTGATGATGATTATTGCGAAGAGTATCGAAAACTTTATAGAATAATAGAACAGTATAATACACCATCCAACTTACGACAAGTAGAAAAGTTGATTTATGACATAAACAGCCATCGAGGATCTTATCCCAATGCGACAGATAAGAGTTTTCCTGGAATTGTGGATAAACAAAGGTTGTTTCACTTTGTATTGGGAATTAATGGTGACGAAAAGAATATTTTTACCGACGTGAAGAAGAAACTGAAGCTTGATACGGCAATAGATGCAAATCTGTTATAGTTATAATGCTATTGGAGATTTTTTAATGTAGAATAAATATAATGATGGTGGGATACACAAAAGCAACTGCCACAGAGCCACAAGTGACAGTTGCTGAAAAGAACCACATCGTAGGGCAATACGATGGGCTTAATGCAATAAAAAGTTAGAAGCCATGTGGTCTGTTGTCAACGCGGTTCCCGGCATATGCATTGACCTCGCTGACAATAAGCCCATCATCATTATCCATGAATTGCAAGAGATGGTCTCTGAGTGACTCACAATTAGTGTTGTCATTTAGTCTTAACGACCAAAGAGATTCCAAGACTCTAATACCATTAAGACGATTTAGCTCGTCATACAAGGTCTCGTAGTCCTTTTCTCCTCTCAAATCATAGTCCACAAAAAAAACTTTCATAAGGCATAATGATTATTATTTGTACAAGTGAATTCTCCTTTCTGACAGAGGGGTACTCTGCTATCTTCGGGTTAACAGGAAAAGATTTAGTAGAAACCTGTCACATTCCACATCGGATTTAAGGCAAGTGAGTGCCTCATGGCTCTAATGGCATGGATGCAAATAGTATGCCAAAGATTGAAAAAGTATAAACGAAATCAAAAATTTGTCAAAATGACAGGTGGCGAATAATAATATTGTCTGGTCTCGTATATACATGATAGTAATAGATAAATTAGTAGTAAGAATACGATATGTTCAATTTAGACAAGTTTATAAGTGATTCGGTGACATTTAGACCGGAGAGCATGTTTAAGGGTGACATCGAGGCGAATGCTGAGGTGTTGACTCGTGAGATTAAGGGAAAGAAGGTATGCGTGATTGGT
>AUXO015642354.1_pt1 | contig 41167 bp, 66 predicted proteins | sample 768731 | NCBI WGS metagenome assembly AUXO01 (sample SAMN02715735, study PRJNA202380) | gut metagenome | biome: sheep rumen | host: Ovis aries | place: New Zealand: Palmerston North | reverse complement strand
ATGAAGGGGGTGGGGGCATTTTTGGTACCCCTCCCCCCTATATCATGATATTATATTATATTATATTTTAGTTATAATCTTATATGTGTCAGGAAGCATAGAGACAATCTCTTCCATCGCAACATCAATGATAAGTTTGTTGTCTTCATCAGAAAGATCGTCCGAAGTGTTAGCAATCCTATCAATCAGACCACAGGTGCGGTATCCTTTCAATTCATCAAACAAATACCATTCATCCCATTGTGTGAAGGGATCGTATGGGTTGTCCTTAGTTGTTAACATTGCTTCAACCACACATCATCCCTCCTTTCACGAATTGATAGCCTTAGATACTGTGGATGTTGACACGCCAAGCATATCCGCTATCTGTGCTAGTGTATAGTCATTACGAGCATAAGCTTTAGCTCTAGCCATCTGCGATGAGGTTAATCCAGTCTTTGTTCTAGGCATAGCTCTTTGCTTAAGCTCATCATCCTTAGTATTGTTAAGTATCTGTCTTAGTTTGTTGTCCGATATAGCGCCTGCTTGTATAGCATCCCATTCTCTATCAGTAATCTTTATATACGGCTTACCAGCACCAACCTTAGCTCTAGCAGCCACCAATGATTGTCCTCTTAATTTCTTTAAAGCATCTTTATCGTTTTCGATTTCAGGATTGCTTTTTATTTGGGCTTTTATATTAGCCCTTGCAACCATCTGTGCTTGCCGTTCTTTAGGTGCGTTTTTAAGAGCAGCATTTAATTTTGCATTTAAAGAAGCAACTTCTGGAGAATATGTTTTTGCAGCCGAAGGATTTCTTTGTAACTTTGGTGTGGTTACGGCTTCTTTTCTCGCTTCATTTGCCAACGCTTTCATTCGATTCGCGTATCTCGCATACTCTACTTCTTGAGGATTGTTCATGTTTGAAATAAGGGTACGAGCGTCATTTGTATCGGCCATTTTTGTCGATTTTACTTTGTATTTTTGAACGTTACCCTTTCTATCAACATAGGTTTCTGGAGATTCAACAAAGATTTTCTCTCCTTTTTCATTGATAGATTGTTCGGTCAGCCTCCAATCTTTTCTTTTGTTTATATACGTTGGAGACTTAGCCCTTGTGATGAGAGTGGATGCACCTCCATAATGTCCATCTGATTGCTGTTGGTATTTTCTCTTAAGAGCATCAATACCATTACGTTCTTCACTAAGTTTATAGTTTAGTCCGTGTTTTTCAGCGTCGATTACAACCATCGAATGGCGTACAGCTCTGGCTAGTTCGTCTTCATCAGCGCCTTTCAGCGTCATATCAGCAATAAGGTTGGTTACTTTTCCCATTTCTTTTCCTTTTGCTGCAGCCGTGAGCTTCTTCATTCCAGGATATCCTGGGTAAGCCTCTTTAGGATCAAATCCTTCCAAGCCTTGAAGTTTTTTTGTAGACACGACTTTTGCAGAAGATAAAGGAACTACCATAACCGTATCGCCATCGAAGTCTGCACCAGATAATCTTTCGGCAACTCTTCCATTTATACCAATAGCATCTTGGGCTCTGTTAATCATGGATTTCCCAACCTTATTTCCATTATTCACTGTAAGAATTGGGATCTCGAACGTTCCTCCATGAGGATATCTAACAAGAGCCACCTGTTCACCATTTCTATAGGTAGGAGCGTATACCTCGTTATCCTTAAGAGTTTTAACAGGCAGAATAACTTTAAAAGACTGTCTTGGTAATGCCGCAGCTTTAAGATGAACTGCGGTAGAATCGCATTCTTCCGCAAATTTTTCTAAAAGCTGTCTCTTAATGGTCGGATTGGTAATGTTTTTATACTCTTCGAAATCTTGCACCTTATTCTTATAGGTGAAGTCGAGTTGTTTTCTAATAAGAGGCATGCTCTGCTTTGACAAGAACTGAGCAGCCAATGTGTTTTTCCAAGTATCCCAATCGCCCTGGTCTTTATGCTTATTTATTACCGATAATTGCTCTTTTCCATTTTTATCAATATAGAGTCTTTGTCCACCGGCAGTGATATCCTTAATTGTAGTTCCGAAAGGATTTTGCTGGTCGATGTTTCCATTTTTATCGGTTTTCATAAGCTTAAGTACAGAGTTATCCTTAGGACCTATCATAGGCGTTCCTTTATGTTTGTTTGTATTAAACAATACATCAACGCCTTTCGGTAAATCGTCAGAATATACAGCCATACCCTTAAGATAATGCGTGCCGTCAACAGCTATACGAACCTGCGCATATTGGCTATTGCCAAGAGAGATATCTTCAACCCCTCTTCTAAGCTCAATAACGCCGTCCATTTCTGCACCGCCATCTTCCGCATATCTTACGGCAACACGACTAGAATCGATACTTTTTGGTGGGAGAATCCCTCTTCCGGTAGCGCCGTTATCCTGGAATACATAATCCTCAATCATCTTAATCCTTGTCGGATCTTCACTAATTTTGGTGTATCCTTCATGCCTATCCGTTCCAGGAGGGGCTAAAACCTTGACAGTCGTATATTTCCCAGGATTTCCTGCTTGTTCGATTTTGGGATAAAGCTTAACATATCCCTGATCGGTGAGCATTTTTACAGCAGCACTAAGACGCTCGTTAGAAACGTTAAGATATAGCGCACTTCCATCGCCAATATCGATAAACCCGTTCTTATCCACTCGGTCTTTGACGATTTCTGCGATATTGCTTATTTTAACTTTCTTTTCTTCGTTGGCCTTATTTAAATAATTAACAACCGTTGTTTGAGCGATGCCAGTTTTTCTACTAATTTCAGAAAGAGAATATCCATGCTCTTTGAGCTGTTTAACTCTTGCGGTGTCGGCAGCTTTTTGAGATTCTTTTTCAATGGTTACCCTATCTCTAAGTTCCTTAGTAGATATTCCGAGCATTCTTGCTGTTTCTGTATCGCTAATACCCTGTGCACGGTTTTCTTTAAGAACTTGTCTTATTCCACCACTCTGAAAAGGATTATCTCCAGAGCCAAGTCTATAACGCCCAGAACCATTCGGATCTCCAGTGAAACGTTGTGGAGTCCCATAATGAAATAATTCGTTTTGCATATCTACCCCTTCAACTTTTCAATACGCTTGTCAAAAACAACTATCTTGTCAGAAATCCCCAAAATATCTCTTGGATCTGGTTCATAAACGTGAACCGTGTCAGATTGATAAATTCTAAGTTCCATACCAATGTCATGAGGTTTGATATGATATTCAAGACAAAATAAAGCGGCGTAAACTTCCAACTGATGCATAGAAGCTGGAGTCTCGCCGGTCTTCAAATCGTGTATTCTTAAAAAATCATTTTTAAACGCTATGGCATCTGCAGTACCGAAACAATTATCCGAATAATATAGAACTTGTTCCGGTGTCATCCGATATCCTATAGCGTCGTTCACATATTGGTTTAAAGTCTTTTTTGACTTTGGAAGTTTTTGTCCAAGGAGAATCGATTGTTTTGCATACTCATGAAGCACCGTTCCTCTTTGAATAGCCTGAAACTTCTTATAAGACTGAATCAATTTATCTTCGTCATAATTAATCCAATGGTATTTACTAGCCGATAAAAAAGCATGTTGTCCCTCAAGATTTGAATGCTTGTTGAAGTTCATCTAAAACCTCCTCTTTATTCTCTGGATAAATAATTGCCGAGAACGACATATCATTCATCTTTTTGACATAATATTCTTGATTAGGTCTTAGAGACGCATTCTTTGATTTTTTGCATTCAAGAGTTGCCCAATGTTCTCCATAAAAAATTGTAAGGTCTGGTATTCCTTGAATATATGAAGAATCATTCTTCAATACAATACAACCAGGAAACAGCTCGCATAGCTCATCGATCAGTTTCTTTTGAAATTTACTTTCTAGCATGCGTGCTCCTTTCGCATGAAAAAAGAATAAGATGTAAAAAGTCTTATTCTATCCTATTAAAGCAGGTGTAATTTTGGCGTTAAACAAAAAATCAGTGTTTTTGCGAAAATGCAAAAGACCTTTCATTAAAATTCTTTTTTCTTTTTAGTGCTTTTTGAATAGCAGTATCAATTGTCGAATTGGATTTGAAGTGATAATAATATAAATCTCTATAAGGCGTATTCATTCTGTCAATTCTTCCGGCAGCCTGAACAGTAGCCTTATAAGAGTAATTTTGAGAGAAAAAAATTATAGCATTTGTAGTTATGCAATTCCATCCTTCAGCACCTGCCGCATACTGAACAAAATATAACCAAGATTCCCCAGTCGGTAATTCTTCGTGTTTATGTCCATTCCATTCGGCAAATGCGTAATTGTATAAAACGCTATAATCTCTAAGTGCTTCTAATTCATAATCAAAGTTATAAAAGACGATAATCTTTTTGTGAATATCCATGAGCTCTTTTAGTTTTTCTAAACGACTTGGATCGGAATTGACAACTCTTCTTAATGTATAGCACAACTGTCCGGCATCTTTTAAGGGTTCGTTTTTATAGATATTGAATCGTGTTTTCATAACCATAGAATATAATTGTCTGTCATAATCTACGGTCACTATTTCATGATGAGATATGGTGGGTTTGGTGTATTCCATTTTAACAAGAATACGATCTTTAAAATATCTGAGTCTTTTTTCTTCTAAATATCGGTCGACTTTCGGAAATTTAGAATATCGATTGTAAACGACATGTCTTCTTTTAAATTCCGTACGATTCCTATAAAACCCATTGGCGATGAAGACGGGAATATAATCTATCCACGTGTCACCAGGTGTCGCGCTAAGAAGTATCCAACGATTATTTTTAGAAATCGTTATAAACGATTTTGTCCATTTTCCAGACCCAACAACTCTTTGCTCATCAAATATAAAAAACGCCCCTTTAACATCACAATATTTTGCAATATTGTTCCAAGAGTCGATAACAACCTTATTATCATAATAATTGTTTTTCGGTTGGAGTAAGAAGGGGAGCAATTCCCCTTCCCACTCTAACGAATCTCTTTTCATTGCTGTTGTTATAATATACAGATCACAAGGATTACTCATCGGAACAAAATTGTCTCCGTCAATATTTCCGTCGTTTTCTCTTGTAACAAAATATGCGATGGCGGTTCTAGATTTGCCAGAACCAACTCCACCGCATAATATACTTCCGTTATGAATTTTATCTAAAGCTTCTCTCTGATGATCGTAGAGAGGAATCATTAAAATGGAACCTCTTCATTATTGTCCACGGCAACGTTTTCCGGAACATCATAATATTTACTTTCAAACGCATCTTCGACAATTGTAAAATATCCAGCCTTAAGATATGCCTTTCTTCCAGACTTACCGTTTACATTCCAATCGTAAGGACGAATGATAAGATCAACGTTTTCAAGCTCTGCCCAGTCAAGACTTCCAACAGTATCTTCATCCAGCTTTGTTTTTCCTCTACTGGTCACAAGAATAACTTTTGGAGGAATATTGTTAAAACTAACCTTCACCGGAAGATATGCCTGAGGAACGTCTTCGTCATCTCTTGGTTTTAACCATTTAATATTCCATCCATCACGAGTAAGAACATCAGCGTCCCCATCATCAATAAGAACGCAAAAATTTCTGTCACCCTTTGCGTTGAATTTACCTTCTTCTCCACTAAAATTTCTAAAAATTATTCTTGCATTTTCAATAGTGATGTTTTCTGCCATCATGTGCTCCTTTCAATTATAATAATATAATTATAACGATTTAACGTTATATTTGACTCTTATATTTCTGTTATATTTTTAAAAAGGGATCCTGGTGTCGAGTTCTCCCTTGTATTCGTCTTCCGAAATAAACCATTCGAAATCACCATATACAGAAATATCTTTTCTAGCAGCATCGACAAGGCTGTTATAATATCCTTTATCAATGCAATCTACTTTTCCTAATTCTTCGACCATCTCAGACTCTAACCATCTATATCCTTTTGTTCCTCCGGCCGCATTATACTTTCCATCTTTCTCGCGAACAAGAAGTCCTCCGCCTTTTCCAGGAAGAATCGGACAAAAGAGCCCGGCTTTTCCAACAAAGTGGTAATCGTGCTCGTCTTCTCCAAGATTTTCATTCATGTCTAAATATAATGCTGTAGTAACGGTCTTTGTCTCGCACATATCACTAAATTCGATCGGTTCTTTACTGAATAAAGTTTTGAAAACATATGGAATAGCGAATTGAGTTCCCGTTGCTGTCCATTTACTAGCTTTCTTTTCTACATCTTCCGGAATATAGCCATAAAGCTTTTTGCAAACTTCTGGCGTAGAATATCTAGCGATATAAACGGCATCGTTGACGAGACACATCCGATCGTATGTCGCTTCATGCTCAAACGTATAGCCATACTTCTTTCCAAATTCAACGACTTTATTGATAATATCAATATCGGCATCTGGAATCTTAATACTATCTGTCTTAATATGAGCAACCGTATAGCCTTCATCCTGCACCATATGCTTGAGCCTTACCATAAATAACGCGCCTCGAAGAGCAACAATATTATTCTTGTTACGAATATCACGAAACGGATTATCGAATGATGCGCTAGTCAAACCATATACAGAATTGATGGCTATCTTAAGAGCCTGAGCAAGATCCTTGGCTTTGGATTTATCCTCGAGATATGGTTTCAACGCTCCGCCCATCATTTTACCGGCCGCTTCAAAATCGCCATGTTTTATGGCAATACGAGCATCAAGGATTTCCTTAAATCGTTCGGTGTAATCGCCAAAACAATTCATGTTTATGATAGAATTTGGATGCATGGAAGCAATATCAAGAAGTGCGACATTTCCATACATACCAGGTTCTGAATATACGTATCCACCTTTTCCGACATCTTCATCCATGAATATGTTTTTACCGGCGTCAAACGTATATCCCTCAAACTTATTCTTTTCCGCAAATGTCCCATCTGTTGACTGGCCGGTAGCGAGATCGGTATATACAAGTCTCGGCTTTTTCTCATCTCCAAATATAAATTTGGTGGTGAGTCTGTTAGTTGTATCATTTACAATGCCTCCGGCTATATCGGCGAGGATTTCTCTTGCCACAAAATCCGCTTGCCTCGCTTTCCAGACTGCTTCTGTAGCAATAACATCATCAATACAGTAATCAGCAACCAAAGCCCATTTATCTTCCGGAACAGGTTCGTCCCATTTCATACCAAGCTCGTGATGATGAATACCAGGTTTAAGACGTCCGCTAAGATGGCCATCAAGAAGTACAGGATCCATGTCTATTTCTTTTGCGGCTTCTTCTAAAGTCTTTCCAGAAGAAATAAGACGTCTAGCAACTTCATACTTATGGCTTTCTTCTTTTGCGAGCTCAATCTCCCATTTCTTAAGCGACTGCTTCTTACTACAGAAATCATAAATATCAGTATAAGATAAATTGTAAGCTTCGCCAAAGAATGCATTCTTACTTCCACTAATTATTCTTTGTGAGAGATTATAAAGACGCTCATTATCAAAACCTATAAGTCTCGCATAAAGAATATGATTATCATATCTTCTGCAATTAAATCCAACGAGTTTATAATCTAGCCATTCTTCAAGGTCGCTTGGCCTTGGGTTTATAAGCTTAACAATTGAGCCATCAAGAATCTTAAACACCACGACAAATAAATTCGGAAAGACCTCAACATCATAAAAAACGATGGTGTCTTTCTTCGATTCAACATTTTCCGATGGTTCGTCAGATTTAAACGGCATTTTCATTACGGTCTGAAGACAAATATCAGACTGATTTGTACTATTATTCGCAAACGCCAATATCTTAGGCCTTAAGTCTGTTACATCATAGCAAACGCCATCATCATACGCCTTCTTTAAAATAGCATAAATAAAATCCACCTCCGGCTTCGTCGCACCGTGGTGTTTCTTATCAAAACAATTTTCTATCAAAGTACGTATGGCTTTCTCGTTTGCGACTCCTTCGAAATTTACCATCTTTTTTGCTCCTTTCGTAGTTGGTAAACCCGAATTAATATCGGTTATAGGAAGCTCGTTAAATAAACTCTCCTTTCTTCTAAGCGAAGACTTCCCAGTAAACACTTTTATCTCTATATTTTCATCATAAACACTTTGAAGTTTATCAATGTCGCCATGATAAAAATAATAGAGGTGTATGCCTTGACCGCCTTTACTAACCTCTGCATATGTGGCAGGCCATTTTGACGCAGCCTCTAAATTCTTTTCAAAACATTTCTCACCATTCTCATCTTTAAGATCAAAGTCTATACAAATAAGAATCTTAGGCGGCAAAATAAAATGCACCTTGTGAACATCGATGTCTGAAAGTACCGTTTTAACATTATCCCATTTTTTCATAGGCTTATCGTTAGACGAGGCAAGCTGCGCAGGACAATCTTTAAACATTTCATCAAATATGTTTACTTTACCATCAAACTTTAACCATGTTTCTTTTTCGTCTTTTTCATCCGATTCATCTGATCTAAAGTCATGAATAAACTTATCAATTTTAAATCCGCAATATAGATTTCTAACCCTTTCTCCTTTAGCATTTAAACCCCTCTCCTTCCATTCTCTAAAATAGTTCTTGAATTCGGCCTTAAATGCCTGACGGTTTAAAGGATATGCGACCATGGCGTCGTTACAATATTCTTTGTACATACGCCACGCGGTCTTAAGTTCCACCTCGTCAGCGTCTCTAAACTCTATGATGTTATCTTCTATGAAACTATAAATATCATTTGTCTCTGAAAGCATAATACTTGGGATGTAGTTCTCATAATAATTCTCACCCATCTTCATATACTTCTCAAGACAATAATATGCAATTGCACCCAGTTCGAAGTTAATCTTATCCATTAGTTTGATATAGCGAGAATATGGGATTTTATTACCGGATGGTCTGACATCAATCAGGCGCCGTATAATACCAGACTTAGCATCCGTTATCTTAACAGGTTTGTTTGTTCCCATATAAAGAAACGCATCAATCCTTTGAGAATATAATCTCTCGAACTTTGCGTTTACTTCCATAATCTCATGCGAGACAATACTATTAAGTTTGGTGTTGTCTTCTATTCGACTCAGATCGCCATCGTGCTGTATTGCTACTAATGGATTGTTCTTAAAAGACTCGAGTGAAAATTGATTCTTATCCGAAGCAAGAGACTTCGCATCAAATGTGGAATAATATCCTTCGAAAAGTTTCTGAACAATTTTAAGAAATGTGGATTTACCGGAACCAGCAGTGCCATACAAAACAATAAATTTTTGAATATGACTGGAGTCACCACTAATGATAGCTCCGATAGACCATTCGAGTTTGTCACGCTCGCTCTCGGAATATAAAGTTGATATGAGTTCTTCGTACGCAGAAATATCACCCTTCTTGAGAGCATAAGGAAGACGTTTACTAACATAGTCTTCCCTCGTGACTTCCTGATCGCAAAATGTAACTTTTGTATCAAGCTGATGAAAACGATCCCCGGCCTGCTGTTTTACAAACTTATTCCATTTATCGATAGACCCGCTATCGCAGTCGCACATATATGCCGGAACATAGTCGACATCCGGATCCTTCTCTTTAAGCTCTTTGATCTTGGCATCGATGTCTCTATCGATAATATCAATTACAGCATCCATATCCTTGACCCATAAGTGTTCTTCCGGATCCCATACGGCATAGAACACTCCGCCTCTTATCATAATGTCTTTGGGTCTACGTACGTAAAAGCTCGGCCTTACTTTGACGAAATTCTTCTTTTTCTCAGTGGTAATCCTATAGAAATCACCCATTTTGCATTTAGCATCCTCCTTTCATCAAAATCGCCGAAAAATGGCTTGTGGCCAGAAGCCCACCTTTTTTGGTCACCTTTCTTTTATATATTTTTATATATATTATTTTTATATATATCTTAATACTACTAAAAAAGTGGGCTTTTGGCCACGAAGCCTCATTTTCCTCAATTATTCATCGAATTTCTCCGAAATATACCTACAAAGTTGCTCCCAAACCTCCATTTGCCCAAAATTTTCTGGGCTTTTGGCCATTTTAAAGAAATAAGTGCCAGTTTTTCTGGCCAGAAATTCATCCAAAAAATGGGCGTTTGCCCACTTTTTTTGGCCATTTCCGTTAATTTTCTCAAATCCAGCGTTCGAAAACATCTCCCAAAACCATAAATTTGTGCGATTGCCCACTTTTTGGTCAAAAAGAAACCCACTTTCTGTCCTCATTGCAAGCCGAATCATCATCTCAAGGACGCTGCATGGGCCAGTTTTTTCGCACTTTTTACCTGTTTCGGACTCATAATAATACCTCAATTTAAGCCCGTCAACGGCACGATTTTGATCGTTCGGAATATTCGAATAATACTCAGTCCTCCAAAGTAAATCTATGGCATTTTTATACTCTCCAGGCCCTCCTATAATACCCATAAGCCAATCATAATAACCGTTATCTTTCATTATACCTCACCGATAAGGGACGAATATCCGCCTTCCTCCTTTTCTACTTCATAGTCGGTTTCTGTTTTATCGTTTCTAACATAAACAGTATCTACAAGAGAGTCTTCGAAAGACGCCAGAATATCATACCCAATACTATGGTCTATGTCTATTGGCTCTCCTGTATCATCACAAAGGGTACCATCTTCGACATAGAACTTCAAGTCTTTCTTTTCATACGTAAGCTCGCTATTTACATACTGCTCGAGTGTGATTTCGTAAATATCAAGCACCTCCCTTGGATGGTCGTTGATCACGACATCTTCTCCTTCATACTCTGCAACATCTGAAAAAGTTTCATAATTAAGGCGTTCTTTAATATAATCGGTAGCGTTCTTAAGTTTTTCGCCCTGCTCCTTTACTTCTTCGATTTTTTCTCTCTGTTTTTTACTTTTTTCGATATAATACTCTTTAACAGCGGCAATCTCTTCATCTGCCCTGTCTCTTTCTCTATTTTTCACAGCGTAATAGCAGGCGGCAGCGCCGACCGCCGCACCTGCTGAAAACGCACAAAATATCTTAAGAAAGTCCATGCAACCTCCTTACTGCTTTTCTGGGATTTGATCCCAAATATAGCCATCGCAATTGAAGTTAACCTTCAGAACTGGAACTGGACCTTCGCCATAATCTCTATAAACTTTCTTAATATCCCAAGAAATATAAGGAGCGACAGTATCTCGATAATATCTCCACGGCATATGGTAACCGGCGGCAAAGAATTTACGCGGACAATTAAAAACATGTCCTTCTGCAAATATCTCTGCAACTGTAAGGACGTTCTCTGGTTTCTGAATAAGAGTGTCATTCGCCGAGGTTTCAAGCCCTCTCATGAACATCGTATTATATTCAAAGTTATCACTGCACCAGGCGTTCGAATCCGGTCCAAATATCCATTCATAAGGGCCAAGCTCGATATCGCCGCCAACAAGATCAATTATTTTCTTTTTCTTTTTATCCTTTCCATTCTCGTCTTTTTCTATGAATTCGTGCTCTACGCTCTTAATACCAGAAGCGAATCTCTCAGCGGCCTCTTCCGAGAATTCGTCAGATACGCGTTTAAACAGCGCCTTATAGCTCTGCTCAAGTCCAAGAGCATATGCCACAACATCCGCATATCTCTTCTTGAGAATTCCGTGACCTTTGAGAATACAGAAAGCAGAAACTGCGAAAAGCGCAGCGGATTTTCCGTAAAGTCTTGCAAATCTCATGACAGTCTTTGAACATGTGATCGCTACATCGCGGTCGTGTGTGGCCTTATCATACTTTTCTTCAGACACCGTTTCGGATGCGAGTTCGATGGTTTCGAGGTCTTTCTTCGCCTCTTCTAATACTTCTTCTGCTTTAAGTGTCGCTTTACAAGCTTCAAAGCAAGCGATAGCGCCAATGGCCAGTCCGCCATAGACTAAAATATCAGGCGAATGCTCATCGCCCTTTTTTATAAGTGACTTGGAGGCTCCGATGATGCCGTCTCCAAATTTAGAGATAAGTCCCATATCTTCTCCTTTCAATTAATCAAGAACCGTAGCTCTTGGAAGATCTAAAATATAACCGTCGTTTGTTCTTCTTACAGAAGCGCCGGATAAGTCTTCCCATCCGTACTTATTATCTGCGAAAGAACTGGTAATGTTGCAAAGATCGTAGAGATCCGCGACAGATGTCTGCTTGTATTCTTTAATAATATCGGAAAGTCCCGTCAGAACTTCTTCGGCATCACCTCTCGACACGAATACAATTTCCCTAAAGTCCATTCTGGATTTCTTTGCGTGTCTAGTGTCGTCAGAATTTATAGTTACTACAGAACCCCCCGTACTTATGCGATTGTAGTTTGTCCTGGACGACGTTCGTTTAACGTCTCCATCTAAAATAATATCCATGATGGAAAGACCGCGTTTAATATAATCGTCCACTAGGTAAAATTTATCTCTAAGACCAGATAAATATCCGAGTTTAACAAAGTCTGCTACCTTTCTTCCAATTGTTTTTTCGCGTGTTTTTACGTCGTTTGTCACAACTGGTTTGACTTGTTTTTTCTCAGCGTTTTTGTTTCCCGCTGGATAATCGGAAGGATTCGGTACTCTAGCCATTCTTTGCTCCTTTCGAGAAAAAATAAAGCCCATGCATATGCACAGGCTTTACACAGGTATAACTTATTTTGTTGTTTCTTCCGTAGATGATTCGGCTTCTTCTGTCGATTCTTCAGCTTCTTCCTTAACAGGAAATACAGAGTTAATAACTTTCTGTCCAACGCCCGCAGTCTTCTTTATTGCTTCAGCAATTCCGACTCCTGCGAATCCAAGAACGATTGCACCAACAATAGTTCCTGCTTTTCCAGATTTGGCTGTCTTTTCGATCATTTCCGTTGCCTTTTCAATTTTATCCATGATTTACTCCTTTCAAAAATATAAGTTTTTAATCCTATCTAAGCAGATGTAATTTTGGCGTGAAACATTAGTGCGTAAATATTGGTTCATTATACTCATCGAAGTCGATTGAGAAATATGGCAGTCCGGTTGTCTCTGTGAGACCGGAAGTGAATGTCGGCTTCATGATGCCCGTATCCTGACTGAATTCCCAATATTTATCTCTCGCCATAGGTGGCAAATCGAGTTCGAGGAACAGATCTTCCATTGTGACGATATTCATCGGATTAGAGTTGATTCTATCGTTAAGTTTGTTGAAGACTTCCTTAATAAACGCGATATCGGATTTAAAATATCTTCCGTGCCATCCTTCTCGGCATAATGTATCGCCATGCGTGGTGTAGATGATGTTTTCTTCTGACGGCGGATTTGCTGCCACCTTGTCCTTAACGATTTCCTCTCTTACTTTTTCAACCTTCTTCTCACCCATAACTTTCTTAGCAGCTTCGCTGAACTCAACTCTTGCGTTCTTAGTAATCGTATAGGCTTCAAATAACGCTGCCTGCTTTGTAAGATTTACGCTTTCAGTGAGAGTTGCTACCGTCATTGTGGCTACTGCCGCTGCGAAAGGAGGGAGGAAGAATTTCCACGTCTTTTTAGCTTTCTCTCCAAATGTTAAAGGTTTTTCGGACGTATACTCTTCTTCCTCTAAGACTTTATACGCTTTGATAGCGGCTTTACCAGAAAGAACGCCCGTTGCAACGACACCTCCGCATACAGCCACGGTCATCAGTTTTGTGTCGTTTTTCTTTGCGAAATTGATTATACCGTTTCCGAAATTACTCGCAATCGTCACTGGATTCATTCTTTTTCACCTCCTTAATATCGATAATATTTTCAATATCGTTTTCTACACTTTTTATTATTTTTGTAGCTGCCTTCTCCTTTCTCCAATCGTTGTGATCGGTAATCATCGCCACGCAGTTGTGGATCGTCGTGAGTGCCCCGTCGATGATGAAAAATGTGAGAAATGGATGCTTCATTGCAAATTCTTTCATATTAACCTCCTTAATTTGCATTAAAATTTGAAAAATATAAAGGGGCTGTAATGCCCCTAAATATCTAAATCAGTTTAGTCGCCTTTGATTTTCTTAGCATTAACTACCACATCCGAAACAAGTTTCACGATCGTAAGGGTTGCTGCGACTTCTTTCAAGTCGATCCCTTTGATCTTATCCTTAATCTTCGGATTGATTTCTCTGCTTTTTTTCATAGGTCTATACCTCCTTCACTATAGGAGATGTAATTTTAGTATTCCTCCAGCGTCTCTAAAATAATCCCCCACGCTTTAAGCATGTAATCATTTGCGTCTTCTTTTGTTTCGAAGCCGGGAGATATACGATGGCTGGATCCGTCGTTATAAATAATACGTACGCAGTACCCTTCTCTATAATCATTCAGGTCGACAATATATTTAGGAAATGTCGATACATAAACACCCCGGACGTCCGTTAAATTAAAGATACAGTTATGAAATCCTGTGAACGGAAACGGCGGTTTCGGTTCTTCTCTTTCTTTTTCAACATGGATCTTATTAACATCTTCACGGAACTTATTGATATCAATCGTTGTGAATCCCATTACTTTTCCTCCTTAAACCTGGTCATCTTCTACTTCTTCCGAAGCATATTTTCTTAAAACATAATGGTATTTATTTCCGTAAATCTTCTTAAGAACAGCCATGGCAAAACCGGTCTGCCGATCGAACGTATCTCCTTCGCGGCATTTGACCACAGTCTTCATGCCGTCACTCCACAAAATAATCGTTGCCGGCGGGTTAAAAATAACTTTTTTGATAGCTTTTTCAGTGATAGCAAACATACCATAGGCGCTGTTTCTTGTTCCATAGTAAATCGGCATATTAGTATTTTCTCCTTTCGAATCGCACCATTTGTTAAGTATATCGGACAGAATGGGACCATCATAATCACAAGTAAATGTGAATTCCCAAGATTTATCTTTGTGTGCGTTCCACGCTTTCCATGCTCTTCCAACATTATCAACATCAATCGTATGCATAAGCTACACCTCCTCAACCAACGTATAGTTTATGATGTAAGGCTTTCCGTTTCTTTGAACCGCTTTTATTATCCCAGCATATCCAATCGTATTGATGGTTCTATTGATGTTGGCTATAACGGTTCCGATTCTATAGTTCGGCGGATCTATAATCTCTGCGACGGGAATATCACTATCGATAAATTCCCGCACTAACATGGCGAATTTATTATTCGACATCTACACACCCCTTTCTATACTGCTCAAGTAATGGTTGATTTATGAGATATACGTGGTCGCCTATCGACTTTACTCTGACTGTTAGGTGATAATTAAGTCTGTTAATGGCTACTCTAAGAGATCGATAAGTGTTTAACGGATTTCTTCCTCTTTCGATCATGACTTCTGCTACCGGAATCTCCTCGACCATGAAATCCTCAATAAGTTCCTGTAACTTGGTTCGCGCATATCCGTCTTTAAGAATTATTGTGTTATTCGCCATTAATAATCACCTCCGCGTTCACTTTTTGAACCTCTTCACGGAATCGCATAGTATCACATTCACCGGTCCTTAAATTTACGCAATTACTATTGTATGACGCTAAGGCACGTATTTTCATGAAATATTCTGGCTCATCATTTATCGTGAGTTGAAAACATTCACCATAATTAAGATCCCTGAATTTTATGACATTCTCCTGGTTTTTTGTTCTAATAACCATTATTTCCTCCTATTCCACTTGCTAATAGCGTCGAATACAAACATACCATCATGCGCCTTATCGAATGTTCTGGGTCCAATCGTTCCGCAATCCAGGCATTTGATCTGGGCAAAATATGCATCTCCGTCTCCGAATTTCATATCGGTTACGAGTTTTGCTGTGCCGCTGCAGAACGGACAAGGCCTTAAATTCGGTCCGGCGTATTCTGTTGGTTTGTTGACAGCGTTTTCTATAGCCTCCTTAACCTTTTCGGTTTCTATGATTTCCCCGTTAGCGATTTTGTTGTTAAGTTCCTCCGTTACATTTTTTATAGCTTCTTTAGTACCTTTCGGATCAGATTTGAATTCGGTTGTCTCGACCATCTCGGTCTTCTTGTTCTTCTTATACTTCGGTCCCAGAACACTTGGATCCACCTCTTTAAAACTCAGCATTTAGTCCTCCTTTTTTCCTCCTAAAATAACTTTCTTTTCCGGAGTGAAAATATACTCTCTAATAAAATCAGAAACGCTCAAGCCTGCTTCGTTTGCAAAAGACTTGAGCGCTTTAAATTCTTCATCCGTGAGCCTTACGCCGAGGTGATTCTCACGTTTTATTCTTTTAATTGGTCTTCCTCTTTTAACCGTCATATTCCCACCTTTCTCTGGCTCTATCCATCTCTTCCAACCATTCTTCAGGATCATCCTCGTACAATTTATATGGCCTTACAACAAAAGATATCATGACAAGAGGCTTTCCGGATTTAGTAAGCGCCGATTTATGCATGAAATCGATCCAGGCACAGTCCCAAGTTGCGCTCATGCTATAACTTTCCCATCCGATTTCGTCCTTACCATGGGGGTAGTAACTTTCATACGCGCTTTCTGGGATTCCGAAGAATTTAAACAGTTCCTCTGTTGTCTGTTCACCTCTTAAAATGAAGTTGCGATTTAGATGGTATTCGGCGTTAAGAACGTTTAATGGGTTTGAATAAAAGAATATCCCCTGATTGAACATCTCGATGTAATAAAGCGTATCGCCATAGCCAGTAGAATATACGTGGTCTGGGTCTTTTATTACAGCATCCGATCTTTCGGGATATATGAGATTTGGAATATACACCGCCATCGCATCACCTCATCCAAATATATCCATCACAATTAAATGTGACCATAAGGACTTCGACAGGGCCATCGCCATAGTCCTTAAATACTCTGCTGACATTAAATTTGATATATGGTTCGCAGGTGTCATGGTAATAATGTGCCGGAAGTACCCATCCGGTAACATAAGCGTCTCTACAAAGCCACTCATCCATTCTCATTTCCTGAAATGTATCAGACAGGGTGAGATATCCTTTCTTGATAAGAACGTCGTTAGCAAATCTCTGGCTACCCTGAAGAAACATGATGTTGTAATCCATATTGTCTGTCCAAGTAGCACAGTCCGGTCCAAATATATAAGTGTATGGTCCGAGCACTTTATCTGGGTCTATAAGATTTGGAATATACACCGCCATCACATCACCTCATCCAAATATATTTTTTGTCGTAATCCACCTGTTCAAAATATGCATCGAGAGCGTCACGAATCACCATGCAAATCGGAAGACCTCGAGACTTTGCTTCTGCTCTGAGTATTTCTATCTCCTCTTCGGTGAACCGCATATGATAGTTTGCATCTCTTTTTTCTTTCATCGTTACACCTCTTCAATTTCTTTTTTGACCTCTCTTATTTTCTTAGTTCTAACAGTTCTCTCATAAAGTCTTTTAGCTGCTTCGTCTAGGATCTCGTCTCTGTTATTATACAGCCATTTATCTACCTGATTACGAATCATGTCCCGCATATTGGCTCTAGCGGAAGACGATGGATCATCATAAATAAGACCATACCTGTTGGATAATGCTTCCTGGATTCTTTTCTCGATCTCATCTATCACTTTCTTTTCATACTCAGTTTTAAGTTTTCCTTCGATTGCCGCCTCGTCGATCTGCAATGGAATGTTTACTATCATTAAAATTCGCCTCCTTCAAAAATATCCATCTGATGTTGTACTTCTACATCGTCATAGTATAAAATCTGGCATCCGACAAAATACGCAGCAGAAAGACCTCTGCTTGGATTACCTACGCTTGCAGTACTTAGAAATGGCTTGATCTGAATATTACTTATAGGATTCAATGTTTCTATAAACTCGTTTACTCTTTCGTCGAGAAGTTCTGCCTTAGTCGACACGAATGTCTTAGTCCTTAGAAAGCGCATAGTTTTCCTCCTTTGTATGCTCGTTTCCTTCTAATTCGCAAAGAAATGCGATGTTACACGCTAGGTGCCAAAGATGTGGAAATCCACTTTCTTTATCCGCTCCTTTCGGATCGTCGAGATATCTTAAAAAATGGCGAAACGCCGCATCTCTATAACGTTCAGGCTCTACTCTCTTCCAATTGTCTACTCCGCCATCTGGATACTTAGCGTTACCGTACTCGCGAATTGCCGCAATATTCCAAAGAATTCTCCTTGGAACTAAAGTGAGCTTTGCCTTGCCGAAATCTGCTTTTATGCTCTGATCATTCTTCACTTCTTAGCCTCCTCAAAATATACAGGTCTTCTGGAATTAACATTTGCCGGTTCATCCAGGCATTCATAGCAAGGATCTTCGTTCTCTTTCTTATCCTTATGCTTACACTTATTGCACCATTCAAAATTTACTATCTTCATTCTTTCGTCCATATGCTTCCTCCTTTTCAAGAAATAAGGAATAACACGGTAATTCCGATTGCTCCAAACATAGCCGTAGCAAATATAAACTCTTTTATAAAGTCTTTCATCGTTCTCCTCCAATCAAATCCAAGAGATCGTTCCACCCTGCTTCATAAGAATTATCTTCCCACTGCATCTTATACTCCGGAAGTTCCTTAGCGGGACACCATAACGGAGTCACCTTGTCGCCCTTATCAAGCTGAATCCTAAGGCCGTTTGAGAATTCACGCTTTGCCGCCATGCAAGAATATGTGACAAAGTTCGCAAAATTGCAGAAGTTACAGCAATTCTGATTATCAAATACAATTACTTTCTTCATAATGTTACCTCCATTTTTTAAGAGTTGAATTTTCCTTTTCCAATCTTTCAACCGTTCTTTCAAGCATTTCATTCTGGTCCTTGAGAAGCATATATCCCGACCTATACGCTTCGATTAACGAATTATTTGCCTTGTCGATTTCTATCATAAGCTCATAGACTCTTTTTCTGTGTTCGGGACTAAGTTGCATGAATTTTTCATAATCAATATATTTAACCATTAGTTACTCCTTTCGAACATCGCTCTGACAACTGCCAATAGAATGGCTTCTTCGTCATCTGTCAGCATTGGTCTTCGTGTGGTTATTGCAGTAACTGTATTACTCAAGGTTGTCCAAGTCTGTGGAAGACCGATGATAATTCTATTCGCATTAACTTCTTGATAACATGAATAGCCATGCACATCTGTAGTCATTCGCTACCTCCTTATACTCTATTCCTCGAGTTATCATAAATAAGAACTCTCCCGGTGATTCTGGATACATACTTTACGCCAGATGGCAAAAGATCCGGATTCTTTCTAAGCCTCTTAATGATCTTGTTTTCTATAGCCATCTGCTCTTCAAGCGTCTTAAAAAATGGGCACCTGGCGGTGCATCTACCAGCGACTCCACAAGTTTTATCTTCTAATACTTCGTCGTACATAAAACAATATTCGTTGTAAATCTCCATTTTATACCTCCTTACGAATAACAATGAATTACCAACCCACCTTGGTAATTCGCACAGTCTTTTTCGCAAAGACTATCGCTCCCGATGGTTGCGACCCATCTCTTCTCCTCTATCCATTTTATCCACGCCCATACTTAGAACCGAGCCATTTACCATGAGGGCAAAGTCTTTGCTTTATCATGCTTTTAGTCCAGATTGGTCTTTCGCGATCTTTCTTTAATGCTTCTTCTCTTATTGCTTTTTTCTCATCAAGTTCGACTTTCCATTCTTTATACTTTTCGCATTTGTCATGGCAAGCCAGATAGCGATCTTCGCAATCTTTACATGGTGCCGTTTTCATTGTTATCTCCTATAACCATTTCTTCTATTCTATTTACTACATCTTCTGCGGTGAGCCAGCCCTCGACACTATCTCCTACTTCTTTTTTGTTTACAATATCGCCCATGGTTTCAAGCAGACCTTCTTTATATCCGTACGATCCATGGTGGCATATCACATCCCATTTATAATCCTTCGGACCGCGTACAACAAGTTGGTGCCAATCATCCCAAAGTTCACCGATTCGGTCTATTCGTTCATAGGAAATATCGTTTTCCTTAAGATATTCCTCAAGCTTATCAAGCTCCGTTAAATTTGCCATCTTTCCTCCTCTCAAAAAATAAAAAACCCGCTGCATTAGCGGGTGTTTTCGATGGCTGTAGCGAGTTTGTTCCAACTCGGATAGTCGTATCCATTCGGATCTAAGTTGTGGCACAGTATATCGATATAGCATATACCAAAATATACTATGACAGCGCAACCTATCGCGCAGAATAAGAATACTAACAAATCCGTAAGTTTCATCTTCTTTTTCATCACTATCACCTCCTATAATAGTCAGTGTAATTTGTGAAACATTAAACAGGTCTTTTCCTGCTGTCAAGATGGTATAAACTTCCCGTGATGTAACTTACTATGGAATTGCCATGCTGACTGTTAAAACACAGTGCATAGTCTCGTTCTTCGAGTTTTACGCCGTTTTCGTACCATAGACCATTACGTTTCTCTATCCTGTTTCTACGCTTCTTTCTTCGCCTCATCTTCGACCTCCTTGCAAGCATTTAGAATATCATTTGCGATATCCTTTGCTTCGTCAACCGTAAATGGAAACGCGAGGCAATCTTTTTCCTTTTTGTTTCCAAGAGTAATATCGACCATTTGCGGTTTCTCACTTATAGCAACACCAAGGCTGGTAAATTTACCGCATGCCGAATCAATAAACTCCGAATAGCTATCTTTCTTCTTGATATGCATGCCGATAATAATTCCGGTGCCAATCATTGAAGCGGTAAAAATAGCTGTTTTGTGCTTCTTTACAAATTTTTTAATAGTCATAATATCCTCCTTTAAATGTGAAACGTGAAAAGAATAAAAGGGGATGAAATCGAATCATCTCTTCCAGATATAATCTGGCGTGCTGCCTTACACTACCCTTCACTATAGGCATTGTAATTTTGGAAAAAGAAGGTCTGTGTAAGACCTTCTAAAGCTTTCATTTTACTCGTTAATATTAAATGCGTTAAGAATTTCATCACCAAGTTTACGTTTAGTTTTTAAATGGTTGCTTTCCTTATTGGCAACCCACAGCACTAATAATGCTCCGATTGCTATTTCTCCTTTATGATCTTTAATAAACTCTTTTACATTTTTCATAATATTCTCCTTTCAAATAAAATTTAATAGCTTCTACTAAACGCTGTGTAATTTCAGAAAAATAATAAGGGACTGTAACGTCCCTCGTACTTTAATCAGCGTTAGCTAAATATCCGTAGATCAATCCAATTACTACGAACGGCAGTACAATTGCCAAAAGTGCCAAAAATACCTTATAACTAAGTCCGAACATCGACATTACCAATAAACAAATCGGTATAGCGATGATCAGTCCTGCAGTAATAACAGCTTTAATAAACGCTCCTAACATTTTTCTACCTCCTATAATATATAGATCAATTAAAAATATTTGCCTTTCATTATAGGAAGTGTAAAAAACGAAAGACCCTGTAATGAGTCTTTCGATTTGGTCTATGCTTTTTCCTTAGATTTCCCAAAAATTGCTCCGATTTTATCGAGAATAATCAGTATTGCATACCCGATAATAAACGCTTCCAAAAATATAATCATAAAAACCTCCTTTCAGATAAAGCATGTGCCTTTCACTATAGGGGGTGTAAAAAAAGAAAGGCTCTGTAAAGAGCCCTCCACTTAAGAACCTATTTCTTGTCATCCATATAGAAAACAGAGTTTTCCCATTCGAGATTATCGATCAGATCTGCCATAAATTCGCTTACAGAATTGTAGGTCTTTCCTGCCGCATAGATTGACACTCCTGTTCCTGCTATCTGAATCGTGATTGCCCCAATAGCTGCTATCAGCTTATTAGGATAATACGCGTGTACGAGAGCGGCCAGGCTGGTACAAAATCCTCCGGCATAAAGCATTCCACATGCTCCTGTCATGCCACTTACTGCGCAAATCGCATCTTTAGTCTTCTGCTTCATGATTATTCCTCCTTTGTTATATAGAACAAAAATAGTTTTTCTTTTTCACTATAGGGGATGTAAAAAATGAAAAGCGAAGAAAAAGAAGAGTCTGTAAAGACTCTTCACCAAGAACGATCATGCTTCAGCAATGGCGGCCTTAAATAAGTCGCCCATTTGCTTCATGTATGCTTCGTCCTGAGTATAGTTCTTTACAAACTCTTCGATCTCGGACTGTCTATTTTCTAAATTCTTGTTTCTATAATCCTTCAAATTACTAACAATTCCACAGATTTTTGTGTAAGCCTTCCAGACATTTGAACCTGCCGCAGTCCAGATGACCGTGCTTGCTACGATCTCACCAGCTTTTCCTAAGCTCTTAAAGTCGAGCTTGTGATAAGCCTTGATCTCTATAACAGCAAGACCAACATATACCGCAACGAGTACAATATCTCCAACAGTCTTAACAACAACTTCTTTTCTTGCTTCATTCGTATTCATAATATCCTCCTAATTTTTAAATAGAATTATGTCCTATAAAAGGAGGTGTAATTTCGGTGAAACAAAAAAAGAGAAGGGCTTGTAAAACCCTTCAAAATGTCGATTACTCATTAGTCAGTAATTTGTCAAGCTTTTTCTCAAGCTGTTCAACTCTGTCTCTGAGTTCATCTCTATCTTTTTTAAGTTCTTCAATCTCCTTCTCATTTTTGAAACGATATAACTTATTTTCAACATCTAATAATTTGGTTAATTTTGTTAGAACATCAATTTTTCTGTCATGTTCAGACATCCATTTATGATGAAACTGCATAATTGAACAGATATCTACAACATCTTTAGTCAGTTCTTTATTTGTTTTCTTAAACATGATAATCCTCCTAATATACATTTCTGTTTAATAATATCTATTTCGTTTCATTAAACTCGTTGTAATTTCGGTGAAACAAAAAAGTAAAAGCCTCTGTATTAGAGGCTCATTACCTTTTCGATAACTTTCTTAAGGTCGTCTTCTGTCATATTAAATTTTACTGATACGCCTACTTTTCCATCGTTGATGTCTACGTCGAAATTATCAATTGCTACATCGCAATCAAAGTTTTTCTTAGCGTACATTGTTATGGCTTTTTCGGCTATAAAACTCAGTGCTTTTGATTTAATATTAAACATATCAATCTCCTTTCTTTAACCATTATCCTTCATTAAATCAGGTGTAATTTCGGAACCCAATCGGGCTGTTTTAGCGGTTTCATGCGTAATGCCCACATAATTTTCCGAATTTCCACTGTGGGAAAAACGCCGTCCTTAGCCTCTCCCGAATTTTCGTCAAAATAAGAATCGAATTTGGGATTTAGATAAATTTCATCAACAAGCCACGGGTCTATCGGGCCATAGAATATACATTTAAAACGAGGGTTGAACCTCTCCTGAATAACGGCAAGACCTTTTGTGCCTTTTCTATAGAGCGTGCATCTGGAATATAAGACGTGGTCGCACGCGTAAACTTCTCCATGCTTTTTAGTCCAACTATCTGGTTTTTCGTAATGGTATCTCATTGGCAAAAAAATAAAGCCCATGCAAAACGCACAGGCTATTTAAAGTTAATCCTTTTGTCTGAACAATTTACTTGTAAGATTAGTTACTACTCTCGGCATAATATGTCCGCGTGATTCGTACCACATACAAAGTCCGGCTGTACTTAGCGTCGTAATACTTCCAAACACCGTGTTCACGTTTAGTTTCCGCCTGGATTTAGCTTCCGAATCGATTTTATGTCTCTCGACGTCGATCTTCTTTTTTTCGATTTCTTCATCGAATTCCATTTTATGTCGTTTGTCAAGAAAACCTTCTTCCGTTTCGTAATCTTCTCTAAGCTTGTCAACGAGAATCGCGACATTTTTAAGTTCTCGTGCTCTGTCTTCGCCATCCATTCCTTGGGCACGATCCATGCTTTCCAAAATTGCCGTTTCCATTTGTTCTCTAATTTCTTTATTCATAAAATGCTCCTTTCTTTAGAGAAACTAACTTCACTATAGCCCTTGTAAAAATAAAACCCGCTGTAATTAGCGGGCTCTATTCACACGTCAATATTTAAGAGTATTTTACCGAGATTTCTAATATCGTCTCTCTGATCTTCCACGCTATTCACCAATCGATCAATTTTGCCCATTTCTAATTCGTCATCCATTCTCCATTTAAGCCCTGTTAAATGGATTTTGGCGCTTCCAAGTTTAAAATATGCTTCTTTAAGTTCGGCCATAGCCTGATCAAATAATACGTTATTTTTAATCATTTTTACTTACCTCCTATTATATAAGGTGTAAAAACAGAAAAAATAAAACCCGCCGTAATTAGCGGGCCTTTTAATTCAATGCACTACTACTTCGTTTATCCACATCTTATAAGTGAAAGTAACTAAATGTCCGTCGTATTCTTCCGGGAGAAGCGTAACCATATTGTCGCATTCATAAAACACATTAAAATGTTCTTTCAATTTCATTTCTTTGCGTCTATTCATCGCTTCGATGGCTCCTGCTTTGTCCTTAAAGAGTTCGTAATCGAACCTATCAATTTCCTCATTTAATTTATTAAGTGCCCAAACAGTTTTCATAGTATCACCTCCTATTATAAAAGGTGTAATTTTGGTTTCATACGCCTTTACTAGCCGATAACAGCCAGTAAAATCTGCAAATAAGATATTTAAAAATAAGCTCGTCGATCGGTAACTCTACCTCGCTATAACTTACATCCTTCGTTACAAAGTCAAGGATGTGTGAAAAAAATATAGGGTCTGTATTTTTAGCTGTCGTCTCGATCAGCTCTATCGCATTTATAAGGTCGGCTCTTTCCGCACCGTCCTTAGAACTCTCATACATTTCTAAAAAATAATCATATTGTCTGCAGAAATGTTTGAGCTCTTTAAAACGATCGCGATTAAGTTTATAGTCATCAAACATTTCTGACCCCCTTCCAAATATAACCGGTGTATTCGTAAAAGAGTTTCGGAGAAATATAGAAATTGATACGGCCATATCTCGAATCCATCTGTTTGATATCGGTAACTTTTTCTCCGTTTCTTGTCGCTACACCTATAGGCAGCCAGCCGGCTATGATTCCAGCCCTCACCCATGTCTGCTCTTTGCCAAGCACTTTTGCCGCTACCGAAACCGGTACCGCGCCTCCTACAAACTCTACCATATCTAGCTCCTTTCTCAATAACAGAAAGTAATTGACTACGGTAGGATTTTTGATCTAGAATATATATGCTTAGTTGAGAACCCTATACACCATCAATTACTTTCAGCCGAATATATTTGAGAGTATATAGGGTTATTTTTATCTTGTCAATGGCCCACCAAATCGCTGAAACCTACTAACTGCAACTATTTGCGGCTATCGAGGTTTTTCTGAAATCGCTGAGTACGGAGTAAAATTATAAAATAGGAGGTGAAAAAATGTTGACAAAATGTAAGGAGTGTGGAGGACAATTGAGCACAGAAGCAATAATGTGCCCACATTGCGGATTTAGTAATGACAAGAACTCAACTAAGCTTCGAAAAAATAGAAGAAAGCATGTTCGTTTACCAAACGGATTCGGTCAGATATCGAAAATAAGCGGTAATCTCAGGAATCCGTATCGTGCCATGGTGACAATTGGCAAGAGCCCGGAGGGAAAACCTATCTGTAGGATATTAAAGCCTAAGGGATACTTTAAAACTTATAGAGAAGCATACGAGGCTCTTATCAAATATCACGATAATCCGTACGATTTAAGCAGTAATCTGACATGCAAAGGTCTGTATGAAAAATGGTCATCGGTTCATTATCCGACCATTGGAAGAGGTTATAAGAATTACGAAACAGCGTGGAAATTCTGCTCATTAGTATATGATTTGCCGGTTTCCGATCTTAAAGCAAAACACATTAAGCAGTGTATGCTTGAAGGACGTCATAACAACAAAACCGCTGCTCCATCGACACAAATAAAAATAAAGCAGCTTTTTAACGTTATGCTGAATTACGCTGTAGAAAATGAAGTTGTAAGTACAAACTGCGCCCAAAGTTTTACAACACCTAAAAGTATATTAGACGCTCGGAAAGATAACTACAAAGGACATAAGAGTTTTACCATCGACGAACTTAAAATACTTAGCAAATCGACAGGTAATCCGCACGTTCGGCTCGTACTGATAAATTGCTATCTTGGTTGTCGTCCTGGCGAATTGCTGACATTAGAAACAGATAAATTGTCTTTTGATAACTGGACCATAATTGGCGGATCAAAGACGGAGGCTGGTAGAGAAAGAACCATGCCGATCCACGAAGCTATTCGTCCTATGGTTAAAGAATGTTTTGACGACGCTGTTTCTAATAACAGAAAATATCTTTTTGGGAATGGTAAAACGGGCATAAGTTATACGCTTTACAGAACCTGGCTCAAAGGCGTTCTTGAATCCCTTGGTCTTTCCGATCATAGCGCTCACGATTGCCGTAAGACGTTCGTAACCTTGGCTAAAGAATTTGGAGTAGATGAATACGCCATAAAAAGAATTGTCGGGCATAAAATCAAAGACCTGACCGAAGATGTTTACACAGAAAGAACCGCAGAATGGCTTAATAAAGAAGTTGCTAAAATTCCCAACTATGTAGGAATAGTGTAGAAAATGATGTAGGAATAACGTAGGATTGTAGTGCGATTATGGGCTTTTTATTCCTATTTAGTCGTGCTAAGGATGTTGAAATATCAACACCGGCAAGAGGAAAACGCTCTTTCACAAATCAGCGAAAGATTATTATTGGTGTTGAAATATCAACAAATTAGCACGACTAATGTAGGAATAATGTAGAAAGGTTTTTTCTAAAAATCCAACGGGAGAAAAAGTGCCATATTATTCTTCGACTTCCCAAATATTCCCTTCGATCTCAACATGGATCACGATTCTCTCCCGTTTGTTATATTTGATGCTGCTTGTGTGATCAATACGCCATTACGCGGTATGTAAAAATATAATTATGCAGCGCCAAATCTAATTAGCAAAAGCCATCCAGGAAATCTTAGCTCTTCTATTCAGGGTTCCATTGTTACGGATACTAAATGATGCGCTGTTGAGACCGACGGCTGTTGTTTGAACAACCAACTGGTGAACATCTGTCAATTTAGGCTGATTATCAGTATTTTTAATTTGCGTAAGCGAACAAACAACTATCGGAACGGACGGAAATTCCTTTCCAAAAGTTACCGTCACCGTTGTATCAGAACCGTTAGCGATAGCTACTTCTTCCGATGTCCCGCTATCGATATTGGCGGCATTTATTGAACCCGTATAATCAACTGTGAAACCAGGTGTATTATCGGCTTTTGGCGTCTGGAAAAATATGTCTGCTTCTGGTTTAACATTACCTAACCAAAGCTGTGGAAAGTAAAATCTGTCACGTGATTGATAAGCGATGCGGATTTTATCTCCATTAATTGCTTTAGAACGACCGGTTAGATTATAATAAACAGATTCGGTGATTGTACATAATCCGTCCTGAAGAACATAATTGATCCCGACATCATACTGATTATCTCCGATTATTAAATACGCCGCAGAAACGCTTACAATGTTAGAATGAGAAGTTACTGCAACATTAACATCGTCGATATTAACCACCGGAACGGTCTCTACATACCAAGTAAAAGCACCAGCGGTAACGGTCCGATAAGTGAACAGCGTATCTTTCCAGTCATCACCCATGGAATTTTTTCGAACCCTGTAAAATGACATACTGTCAGAATCGGTCATAAATAACATACCATCTGTGATCGATTCATCGCCGAGTATGATCGCATCACCATCTCCGCCGCCAAATTCAGCCATAACTTTACCGTCTCTAATAATGTCGACCGTGTCGGATATTTTTACGCCCCTGGCGTTTGGCGCGGTAGGTGCCGTGTGATTTCCGCCGTCGTTCTGATGGACAAATATCCCAGCATCTGTGATGTCGGTAACATAATTATGAGCATGATTTCCGGCGTCTTCAATTCCATCTCCAATCGCGTCGTTCTTATAAATATTTACTTCCTGCTCATAGACCAATGTTCAATCCTCCTTAGTTTATGTTGCGCCCATTATTTTTTCCTCACTTTTAACCTGAGATATTTCTTCTTTGACAACTTCTCTAAGTTTTCGACCTCGAAAAGGTATTTGTCTTTTTCAGGATCAGTTGTGTCGATGATTAAAACCCCATCGATTTTCCTTGTTAAAAGGAATTCAATAATATCAAAAAGCAGACAAAATAATATCGCCGACCCGATAACTATAAGATACTTTGTCATTTGATGCTCCTTTCAAATAACATTTAATCCTCCTTAAGTCTCACAAGAGTCTTCACTTTCATGCGTTCGTAGCGAATCCTTCTACGACGATGTCTGCCGAGTTTCATGTCAGACGATCCGAAAGTCCACCAGAGCATTCTGCCTCTCTTGTTCTTACCGGCATATACCATAGTGTGGACTTTGTTATCCTTGCTGTTTCCCCACTGGAAGCCGCAAATATCGCCAGGCTCGAGATGGCAGAACTTAGGACGCTTGTTCGGATGTGTAACGATAGCACGTTTCTTTAAAGTTGCAGCGCCATTACCATTTACTTCATTACCAAGCCAGATACGACGATTGTTTGGGAGAACCTTGATCGCTTGAAGACCCCATGTCACAGCAAGTGCGCAGTTAAGAGTCTTCTTTCCTTTAAGCGCTTTCAAAAATGTGGTATAAGTTGCCTTACCATCATACTTGAAATTATTCTTCTTAACGTCTTCGCTCACCTTCTTCATTGCTTTTAGAAGTTTTTCAGCTTTAGTAATTCCAGGCATAAATTCCACTCCTAAATATTCGCAGATGCCTTTGGCAGCACCTTTTCCGATCTCGTCGTACTTTGTTTTCAGGATCTTAAAGTCATTCTTGATCGATCCACACTCAAATATAACTGCTGGCATGTTGGTTCCTGTAAGCTCATAAAGGTCGCTTCTGTATCCGTAGCCTCTTGTGGTAAGACCGGAGTACTTCATGACATACTTATTCATGGCTTCAGCAAGTTTCTTACCTTCTTCCGAAATATAAAGAGGATACGTTCCCCTCGGCGAGGGCGGATAGTCGCAATGAAATGCCACGTGAATCTTAGCGCCTTTGTTATTGGATTTGGCGACCTGAGCATACATATTAATTTTGTTATCCGGAGCATCAGTTACGATGTTTTTAAATCCGGACTTCTTAAGATATTTAATGCAGGATACCGTAATCGGTTTCATAAGATCCGCTTCTGTATATCCTTTATATGTCGTTCCAGGATCGTAAGAACCGTCAGAACTAATTCCATGCCCTATATAGATCCCATAGGGTTTTTCTAACTTGTTAGCCATGATAAACTCCTAAATATTAATGATCTTGATTCTCAAGAACCCAGGTAACAGTGGGTTCGCCATCCACCACGACGCACTTAGGAATATAAGTTCCGTCTTCAGTAGGAAGCTCTTCCGGTACGGACTTCTTGATCTTGTCCACATAAACTTTGTTAGTAACGTGCTGTTTTTTTGTTGGTTTAAACATCTTCTTCTCCTTCCTCATTTCCAAGGTATTTCATGATAGGTGAAAGAATTGCCATGATGATCGGAACTGTTACCGTCATAACTTCCGGCGACATATTGAATAATCCGAGCATATTAGGCAAATTAGCTATAATTGCAGCGATAACGCCCTGGACAATTGTCCGGAGCAATCGCCATTTAGCATCGTTTGAAGTTAAAAATGTGTTCATTTAGTTCCTCCTATAATGCGCGTTGGTATCAAAAATAGAGCTCCAGTTTTCTACACTCTGCTCCACCCATGATCCGTTTACTTTTTTATAAACTTTACTGCACTGCTGCCAGACTCCGTTTACTTTCAAATATAACTTTGCCAGAACTCCGATAGTTACTGCAATTACAGAATCTCCTGTAACCGTAAACGTATAGGTGTAGTGGTCTACACCGCTGCCAGTAGAATAAGTTACGTCAAAAGAAATACCAGTAACAAGTCCGCCGTAATAACCAACAAAATGTCTAACCGTTAAATTATCCAGCATTTCTCTAGTGATAGTTACGTTTGGCGTAAGAGTTATGATGGAAGATGACGTACTTGGAAAGTCTACAGTATTACTTACCGCACTGCTGCCATTATAAATAGCACACTGAGACACATGATCTTCGCTTATCGTAGACGACTCTCTGTGCCCGTGACAGCGCACTTCAATTTCTTCGATTGTTGCGGTGCTTGGAATATCGCTGAAATCAAACGAATAAATAGCATACCCTGTCGAACTGTTTGAAGCATACATGTTCGACGTAGATGAATATGGCGATTCTGCCGAATGACCGACGGCGTACTGGGCGTATGAAGAACCGCTCTGTATGCTGTGCGTTTCCACGTCTTCCGGCACGGCAGTAATATCGCTTCCAGCTCCATGTGCTACAAGTTGTGATGTAATATCCACCCCGTCTCTTGTCGCGGTCACAACTTCAGTTTTGTCCGTTGGAGTTATAACCAGTTCGAATTCTTCACCATCGTAAGTGGCGGTTACACCGCTTGGACTAATAGTGCCTTCGCCAGACAACGATGTAGTAATAGTTCGAGGATCCGGAATGGTATACTCGACATCGATCTCGGCACCGTAACAATAAAAATATCCCGTAGCGTTACGATTACTTCTTCTGACATAGACCATTATGGTGAAGCTGTTACCATAGTCTATGATTTGCTCCCAGGTAAGAGCACCAGTCGGAATCGTTATTGTCTTTGTGGACGTGCCGAAGTTGGATGTAGCAGTCGTATTAGCAAGAGCCGAAGAACCGTTTGCAAGTCTTGGTGCATAAGAGGTATTTGTGGATAAGCCCGACTCGTAGCCTTTGATCTTTACAGTAAAAGATTTGATTACAGCACCGCTTGGGACGTCATCAAAGTTAAACCCTCTTAAATATAAGTAACGCGAAGAGGTGGAATTGTACGTGTTTGTGATTGTAGCGTACGTAGTACTGTCTGTATTCGTATACATATTAGACGCATTTGATACGCTCAAATATGACGTGGACGATACCGCGTACGTACTCGGCACTAGTCTAATCGTTGACATATCCTACCCCTTAAGTCTGAAGATAAATATCACCGTCGTTTCCTAATGAAGAAGATGGCGCCGAACTTCCGGTATAATAGTCTTGAATAACGAGACTTCCGGGGGTTTTGGCACCATCTGCGGTATAAAAATATGTTCCACTTTCCACGTTTGCGGCTATGGCAGTTGTGTCTGAAATATCAATTATCGCATTACCATTTACTACAACTTTGTTGGTGTATTGATTAGCCATGAGCTACTCCTATCCAATTGTTACGGTTACTCCCCCTGCGGAATTGTCGCTGTAATTAACAGGAATAGCGGCCACCGTTACAGCCGAAAGATAATCGTATCCCGTATCAGGCTGAATAGTCTGAGGAGAGAACGTCGGAGTTGCACTCTTGGTCTGTGCCGAGATCGCCTCTCCCGAATATGTTCCCTCTACGCCAAGAATGGTGATTCCGCTTTTAATATTTCCGGCAATAATCTTTGACTGTTCTGCACTTGCAATCGAGACTTTTCCGGATCCGTCGTGATAACCTGCCGGAATCGTATACTGACCGGTTTTTGTGCTGATACTCCCCGTAACGCCTCCATTATTCGGCATGGTTCCCGTGAGGAGAGCACCTCTAGCGTGAGCAGTCTTTCCGAGCAGAATCTCAGATACCGCCGCTGTATCCTCGGAAGTATCGCTGTCGTACGTACAAGTTCCGGTAATAGCTGCGCCATCCTTACCATGCGCCGTAGTTCCGGAAAGCATGGTGGCAGCAGTTACGGTATCCGCAGTAAGATCGATAAGAACGGTTCCATCACTTAAAACAACTTTACTGTTATACTGATTTGCCATTAAATCATCCTCCAATATAAACGGTATTACCGCCACTTGGATTTTGAGTGACGGATAGTCCTATAGCATTAACTAATACGTTTTCGTCCATGACAAGCTTTTTGGTATCCAATATCTGATCGACCCATTTCGGTATTACGTTGTACGGACCGCCATAATGGTCGTAATATATAACTCCAATAGTCTGACTTACTTCGCATTCCAGAACAGGCATCGGCGATAATTCGCAGGTCATTTCGTATATCGCAGATAAGTCGCCGTCGATCTCGTCGACTGGGGCCATCTCACCTTCAATAACCGCGCCGTCATCAACAAATGTCAATTCGCAAGATAAGCCATCAATGATGGATACTTCGCAAAAAATCTCATCAACTGGAGCTAACTCGCCCTTCATCACAGCACCTCATTGTCTATTCCAAATTTGCCGGTGATAAAAGTGTCTACGTTCCCGTTTGCATCTGTCATTTCTATGTCATAAACATACGTCTTGCCCATCAAAAGCTCTTTAGTATCTTCCGGATCGATTTTAAGAATGAGTGTATCGATCGGTATGTTTTTATTTACTTTGACTTCTGTATCCGGGTCGGTATACTTTTGTTTGAGAGCAAACCGAATGGTATCGCCTTCCTGAGGCTCATACGGTTCTCCGTTTTTAGTAAGAGATAACTTCAGCATAAGCGTGTCACCTCTTGTCAATAGAATATTAGTTCCATTTATCTGATGCATAACACACCTCGCTTATTGCTTCTTTTTGGTAAGCTGGTCGATGATATCGTCCCGATGTTCTTCGAGCTTTGAAATATCATTGCCGGTTATCATGTGGTTGAGCATTTCGAGCATGGTGGAATATATAACACCGTTCTGCTGTTCGAGCCTCTCCAATGTATTCTCAATGTTGTCTAATTTTCCTTTATCGTTTCCAAGCATGCTCGTGTGTTCTTCTACTTTCTTTTTTAATTCTTTTAACGGATCGAACAACTTGGCAAGCCAGCTCATACCCGCTCCAATTATTGAAACAGCTCCAAATGCCGCAAGCAATGTTTCTAATGTCACATTCCAGTCCATTAGCTATCCTTTCTTTTTTGTATATAGGTCACCGATATGTGACAACCATTCGTCAATGGTCAGCGATTCCATCTGCATTCCCTCCATGACGCTTCTGCCTCTGATTCCTTGTGAAATCTGCATCTTGTCGCCTGTCGGGATACTTTCCCACGTCTTCTTGTGCTTCTTGTAGTAGTCTGCAAACCGCCGTTCTGTTGCATCTCTGTACTCTCGATTCTCTTGGTTAATCCACTCGGGTTTGTTCATAGTGTAGTAAGCATCGAGTAGCATAACCGCAACGTAAAATGCCGCCTTGTCGGGTGCTCCTTTTTCCCTTAACGTGTCAATCAGAGCATCGTTTGAGTCCAACATGTTGTTGTAGGTCTTGAGTATATACTTCGGGTCATGTCTGCAAACGCTGTTGTCTCTCCACTTCCAAAGGTAGAACGGCATTGGCGAGTATTTCACATTCTGTGACAAATTCTGAGCCAAAATGTTGAAATAACTGTCCTCGTGTATCGTCAGCTTAGGATTGAATCGGATTCCCTTATCCAAAAGATACTGCCTACGATGCACCTTGCCGTGTACGAACGTGCTGTCCATTTCATGGTTAGTGTAAACAGGCTCTTTTGTCTCGGGGTGCCGTGTCTCCTCCGTAAAGCACGAAACAAGGCTATCAAAACCTTGTTTCATTTCTTGGAATATGATGTACAGCCCACAAGCGTGCATGAACATATCGTCAGCATCGCAGAACATAACATAGTCTGCGTCTGAGTAGTCCAAGCACGCATTCCTTGTAGCCGATACACCTCTGTGCGGTTCTTTGTGGTATTCGACCTTGAACGGATAGCTGTTCAGCAGTTTTTCAGATAAGAACGTCTCGGAGCCATCGTTGCATATGATGACTCCGAGGTCGTTGAAATCTACTGTCTGCTGTATGGCTAGACTGTCAAGCAACGGCTTTACCACTTCATCAGTCTCATCGTACTGCGGTATCAGAATCTGTAACTTCATTTGCTCCTCTCCTTTGAATAAGTTACTCTGTGTAGGCTGTTATGCGGTCTGAGAAATAGTTCCAATTTGTTGCGACTTTGTAGGCCGATACAAGACTTTCTGGGACGTAGATTGAGCCAAACGAGCCTGTATATGTGGAATTGTACATTGGAGTGCGATTTAACGCAGTGGAAAAATACAAATTCGCCACGCTAGACGCTAAAAAATATGCACTCATGAGACTTTTGCAATTGTGAAACGCACTGCCTCCAATATTGGTAACATTCGGAAAACTGATTGTGGCAAGTCTTGTGCAACCTGAAAACGCACCATTCCCGATATCAGTAACATTCGGAAAACTTATTGCGGTAAGGTTTGTGCAACCTGAAAATACACCATACCCAATACTAGTTACAAGCGGAAAACTGATTGTGGTGAGGCTTGTACAATAGCTAAACGCACCAGCTCCAATACTAGACGCATTCGGAAAACTCGCTGTGGTGAGGTTTGTGCAACCTGAAAACGCATATTCCCCGATACTAATCGCATTCGGAAAACTCGCTGTGGCAAGTCTTGTGCAACCTGAAAACGCACCAATCTTGATATCAGTAACATTCGGAAAACTTATTGTGGTAAGGTTTGTGCAACCTGAAAACGCATAACCCCCAATAAAGGTAACATTCGGAAAGCTGATTGTGGCAAGTCTTGTGCAACTGTAAAACGCAAAACTTCCAATAATAGTTATTTCATCATCTTCAAACGATTCAATCTCACGATTTACAACTTTCTCAAATGCCAATTCTTCCCCTAAAACATCAATTGTATTCATCAATTACCTCCGTATGCTGTTATTCTGTCCGCATATAGGCTCCAGTTGGATGCGGCTTTGTAGTCACTCACCAAACTTGCTGGGACATAAATTGAACCAAATGAGCCTGTGTAAGTTGACAAAGACATTGGCGTATTAGTAAATGCGTTAGCGCTAGGCAACACAACAACGCTCGATGCCAAGAAATAGGCACTTATAAGATGAAAATCTTGATAAAACGCGTTGTAACTTAAATGCGTAAGCTTTGAAAATCTAACAGTAGAGAGTTCTCTGCAATTTCCAAGTGCATTAGACGCAATGCTTATAGCATTTGGAAGACTAACAGTCTGTAGAGAAGCACAATAAGCAAACGCATACGAACCGATGCTAGTCACGTTTGGAAAATTCACCTCTGTGATTCCTCCACAGCCATAAAACGCACTAGCTCCAATACTCGTCACGTTTGGAATACTAATCGACGAAAGTGTGAAGTTTCCGCTAAACGTGGCACTCTCGATTTGGGTTAGATTTGGGAGATTAATTGTTCTAAGGTGACAGTCACAAAAAGCAGAACTTCCGATACTAGTTACATTTGGAATGCTGACCGCGGATAAATTCTTGCAACTCTTAAACGCATACGGCCCAATAATAGTTACATTAGGAAAATCTACCATTGTCAGGCTTTGGCATTGATGAAACGCATAATCCCCTACAACCGACAATGTTGAATGCTCCGCAAATGTAATAGTCCTGTCAATAACCTTTCTAGTCGGTGACCTCATATCCCTAAACACAGCCGTGTACGTAGTGTTCGCCGTAATACCAGCCAGCTCGGGCTCCCAACCATTAAACATAAAGTCAGTAGTGCCGCCTTGTGTAGTGGTCGGTGTTGCTCCGCCATATACTGGTGTTGTTCCGTACGGAATATTCTGCTGAGTGTAAAGCGTTCCTCCGCCATCAACAGATGCTCTGACAAATGTAGCGGTGTACTTTCTGACAGTTCTGCTATAAGCCGCATAAACCGTTCTGTCTCCAGTAATATTTGTCGTTGCATTCGGGTCGTTCACCGAAGCATCCTGTTCCAAGCTCCAACCAACACCAGTATAATCGTACTGAGCAGTTGCAGTTCTTGACGGAACACTCGGAGCGGAACTCTGAGCGACTCCGTTAATGTAAGTGACCGCCTTAACAGTAGACGAGCCATCCCAAGTCTTGTAGTAAAGGATGGACGTTACGTTGTCCGCTGTTACCGTAAGATACGGATACCTCTCGTTGAACGATGCAATCTCAGCACCAGTAAGCGACGACGTGTGGATTGTTCCAGAAACCTGTGCCTGTTCGACGTTGTTGCCGTTTTCATCAAGACCACGCATCAAGTCAAGTCTGTCAAGCAATGCAGTAATCTCGGCGGCGTTTGTCGCCTCCCACGAAAAACCTATAAGTCTGATTCTTGTGCTTACTGGCACAGTGTTCAGTATAGTCTTTGTGTCAACTGTCGGCACGTTTTCCAATCTCAGCGTGGAAATGTTCGCATAACTCGCAACTGTCAAATCAGTAATAGCGTTCTGATTCATAATCGTTAGGTTAGTAATCGTGCTCGACAGATGCAGTACCTTCAAAACACCACCATTAGGCAATGTCAAACCAGTGATTGCCGTTCCATCAAAATACACGTTCTCGATATTCTTACATCCCGAGATATCAACTGGAATAGCAAGGTTCGGACAATTTCGTACATCCAGCGTTTGAAGCAACGTATTGTTGCCCAACTGCAAGTCAATAAGATTCGTGTTGCTATAGCTTGAACTACTATCTCCAATCTTCAGATTCTGCAACCTTGTTGCCATGCTGAAGTTGCCGCTCTTGATTTTCAGACCCGACAAATCTCCAACCGATGCAAGCTGTGATGCTGAATAGATAGCAACAACTGCGTCGTTCGCAGTATCTTTCGGACACGGCAAAACATAACTCTGTCCTCTTGCCGCACGAACCTGTGTCAGCTCTCCATCCCATGCAGTTGTAAGATAGATGTCGGCATAAGGCGTGAGCGTAATATCATCCACGCTGTATGCTCTCATCATAATGTAGTCAGTCAGTGCATCACCAGCATTGTACTTACTGTCCATGTACCGAAATCTGTTATATAACCACCACTTTCTCTGCTCTGCCTTGCTACCCTGTGCCATAGGCAGATAGGACGCATCGGGCTGTTCTCCAGCTTCGGGATTTGTCAGCGGTTCGATGTACTTGAAAAAAGCATCCTCATTGAAAATAGCCTCCGACCATTTCTCTTGATGCTCCTCAAACATCTGCTCCACAACGTCGTAAGAAATCTTGTCCTGTGACCTCAGCAACTGATACATCGCCTTGATGTCATCACCGAACGCATCCCTCAGATTCGTCCACATGACGGAATCCTGTCCATTAAAGATAAACTCGCCGCCTTGCTGTAAATCCGTATCTTCAAGATTGTAGGAGAACGTCAGCAAACCCGAGTTATTGATACCGATTGCCGTATCCATATCGTACGGCAACCATACAACCTTTTTCTTTATACTCATACATCGCTCCCCATAAATGACGGAAATGCGTTCTTCGCTCTACTGTCTACCATTAAGAACAACTCTGTGAAAAGATAGTAGAACAACGCCGATTGCAACTCCGTGTAATCTCCAATCTCAGCCTTAAACTTCGCAAGCCTGTATTCCGCACTGTCTGCGGTATAAGTGACGTCTTCATAGGTCACTGCCTGTGGTAATGCCGCACCTGTTGCCGCAGTCCTGTCTGTGCTGACCAAAAATCTAGCGAACTCCGAAAGTTGAGCACTGTCCGTGTACGGTGGGTCTGTATCAGGGTATCGTGCTTCAAAGTCATTCAGCCATCCACTACCGCTAAAGTCTGCTGATTTCCAAATCACTCGGTTGGACGTGTTGTTCTTGACTTCCCACGATTCATCGCCGTCCTCAAATCCGAACACATCTTCTGTTGACTTATCATTGTTGAAATTGTACTTTCCGATAAAGGAAACATTCGTCCCATTATCCCAAAAGATAACAATCGGAAAACCGTCAATACCCTGTCTGACTTTTTCATTTTCAACCTGTGCTGGGGTCTTGTAAGGACAAGCGTCATTGTACAGCCTTACCAGTTCCACGTTATTCGCACCCTCGGATGATGCAACGTCAGCTTTGAAGCAGAACGTGTTTACTGGAATAGCATCATCGTTAATTGCGTACTTTGCTCCTTGTGCTCCGTTTATCACAAAGCCGTTTTTGAACTTAATCTTGTAGTTCTTTCTTGCATAATACTGCGAGGAAGTTCCCTGTACGTCTACCTGTGCGCCAGTGAAAGTAAACGACTTAGAGCTATCCATTGGGTCAACGTAACTTCCGCTCATGGTCTTTTTGTCGCCCTTGTACTGCGGTAGCTGTGGGCCAACCAATATGAGATATGGCAAGTCACTCGGAAGCTTACTGATAACGATCTGTCCGTACTCATCAAACACGTTGTTGTGTCTGTACCTTGCCAGCATTTGATCGACGTTCTGGGTATCAGCGATCCAGTTGTCCAGCATCTGATATCTTGTCAAATCGTTGTCATAGATTCGGATATTGTAAATATCAGTTGTACAATCATTCGACCCAATCGTGATGTTAACAGGATTCGTCTGCTGAAAGTCGTCTGCATCGGGGTACTGAGCAACGGCAGAAATAATTCCGTTGAGGTAGCAATAAATAAGGCGGTTCTCTGACCGCTTCTCAATCACGAACGAAACTCGGACGTGTTCGTTCTCCTTATACTGTACATCCAGTTCGCTCTGCTCTGATTTGATTTTCATCATCTGAGGCGTTAACTGGATACCTCTGTTGTTGCTCCAACAAGAAAGGATGACCGAGTCGTAATTTCTTACATCGGACGATGCGAACTCAAATTCTATGGTCTTTCCTGTGGCACGGAAATCCTGTGCGAATATCTGATACGGAATAGTGACTCTAGCATCGCCTGTGACACGCAGAGCCACGTTATTCTCGTCATCTAATATCCAACCATCTGATGCGTAGTTAAAGCCCGTCAGAACAGCATCAATACCTTCGTATGACCATTCCGATGGGTCAGCCTCGTTGTTGCTTCTGCCCTCAGATGTAAGATACAAGGCAAGTGCTTCCGTCTCAGCACGAGCATCAACGTCGCTCTCTGTAATATCAATCTCAAACGACTTGACAACATTGCCGCACTGGATGGCAAGAGTAAGCTCTCCAATCTCCAATGCTCTGTAAGTCCACACTTGCTGTGTTCTGTCTACGGTCAGCGTATTCACAACATTCCCGTTGACTTTCAGCTGAATCTGTGCCGTAAGTCCTGTCGGGTTATAAACATAGTACGGAATCGCGATCGCCGTGTACTGCGTGGCCGTATCTTGGTTGTATGCGGACGAAATAATTGGCGTGTTTACTCCGTCCTCCAAACAAATCATGTCATAGTACAGCTCGTTGGAAAGTACCGTCTGTTCCGCTATCGTTGCCTCGTAGTAAACCCTAAGAGTGTGCGAACCGTGTGACTGAGCTGGTATAACATAGGTCTGTTGTCTGCCCGAAACCGATGTGGTCTGCGTTCCAATCTCAGTACCATCGATGATAAAATGTACAATCTTCTCTACATTTCCTGTTGGCACATACGGAAATATAATCTGACCAGTAAACGGTGTATCTGCTGTAAATGAGGATGAAAGCGTCAAGGCAACCATCGTGATGGAGAACGACAACATCTTGCTGTTGCCGTAAACGTCGCTTACTTTGATCTTTACAGTATTATTTCCCGTCGACAAATAATTTGTAATGTTGATGGTCACATCGCCCTGCTGGATGGTTCTGATCGCTTTAGCAACACCGTTGATCGTAACGGTCATAGAACCATAACCAGTTGGTTGCTCATCTTCGATTGATGACCAGTTATAAGACAATGTACAGGCATAACCGTAACTGATCGTCTTCGTCATCCATCCGGTAGTATTATTGACAGTAAGAACAGCGTTGTTTCCGGCATCGCTGCCACCACCGCCTCCACTACCTGCAAACGGGCCGTAAGGACCTGCGATACGCTCGCCATTATTGAGCAAATATACAAGACCCTCTTCATCTACTTCAAGTTCTTCGCAGAACAGGCCCATTTTGAAGTTTATTGTTTCAATATCTTCGTCATGTCTGGTGATGTCATCATCAACATCGTTCAAAATATAATCTTTGATGGTATCAAGGGAAGCTGATTTACCCTCTACGTCATCGTACATAACGAATCTTTTATCCCCGTCTAATGTTTCAAACGTTTCTTCGGTCAGATCGGCCATGGAAACGCCAGTATTAGGCAATGGCATACATCATCCTCCCTTCTAATTGACAACGGCAAATAATGCTTTGCCATCAGGCGTAAGCAACAGATTATCGTCCGGAGTAATCAGTAAAATATCCTCATCTACTGTGAACTGGCAAACGACTGCGGTTCCATAGCCGGCATTGCTACGGTTATACGTTATGCTATAACCGGTTCCCAACGGATTGACGCCAGTCTCCGACTTTTCATACCAGTAAAACATTGTGGAAGAATATGACGACGTTACTTCACGATTACCCTTCCGAAGCTGTGCTTTCAGCGTAACTGTCTGCGCATCGCTGTAATCTGTTTCGACATTAAGAACCAAAGCACTTGCGTCGCCATTCTCAATACGGTTTTGAATAGTATTGATGGCTCCAGACAGTGATGAATTGGCTTCTGTCGAATTGTTTATCTCTGTAAGAAGCTGTGTAAGGGACTTAGATCCAAATACAACATCTCCGTTAATTTCGATTTTATTCGTTATCGGATTGAATAAAATATAACTGTTTTCCGTACCGACATAGAAAGGCAAATTGTCGGCAAAGGTTATCGAGTCGCCGAAATATGTAACAACGTTGCCGGCGCCATCGATAATATATACTCCGTCTTTGCCCTTTGCGGTATAAGTGCCTATGTGAATTCGATATCTTGAATTATCGAGAACCAAATTCAGGCCGTAATCTGTCAGGGCCAAATGTGCCGCAATATAATTCGAGACGGCATCATCCATTTCGTACCAGCCCTTAGCTTTGGGATTTCCCGTAGGGTCGGCTATTCTTCGAAAAGTCCCGTCGGGATTTTTTACGAAGTAATTTTTACCTTCTACTACGGAAGTGTCCTTGGTCGGGTTTGAATGCTCTGTGAGCCATCCCAATGTATTAACGACTGACTCGACTGTAGACAATTGAACGATCGCATTATTAGCGGATGTCGTAGCGCTTTCTGCGGCTGTATATGCTCTTCCAGCATCTTCTATAGCGCTTTCGGCCGCAACATTCGCTCGTCTCGCGTCGGTCTCTGCGTTATCGGCACTGACTTGTGCCCTTGAAGCTGCATCGGCAGCAATATCCGCGCTTTCCTGAGCACCCTGTGCAACTGTTAAAGCTTCTGCCGCGTTTGTCTTTGCTTCGGTAGCCTGCGTATAA
>AUXO011137405.1_pt1 | contig 41184 bp, 38 predicted proteins | sample 768731 | NCBI WGS metagenome assembly AUXO01 (sample SAMN02715735, study PRJNA202380) | gut metagenome | biome: sheep rumen | host: Ovis aries | place: New Zealand: Palmerston North | reverse complement strand
ATTTTGAAAAAGATTTTGAAATTTTATCAAAAAAAGAAATTTTAGATAATCATATTTTTGGATATGGAAAAGAAAGAGAAAATGTAAATTATAATATTGGAGACTACACTTTAGTTGCTACAGGTGACATTTCATTTTATGATTTAGAGAAACCAAGAGATTACAATTTTGTTGCAAATCACGCTGGTGGAACACCTGAAGAAACCGACATTTATCTTTGTGTATTTAACAAATAAATTAGTAATGATTAAGTGGACAAAATGAAGTATAATTTCATTATTGCCAACTTAGCTTAGTCGGTAGAGCAACTCATTCGTAATGAGTAGGTCGTTGGTTCGATTCCGACAGTTGGCACCATTATTAAAAATACATTTTGCTAGGTGCAAAATGTTTTTTATTATTAATTATTAATAATATTTTACCTCTGAAATCTTAACTGGGATTTCGTAAGTTTCTTTAATAAATCTATCAGCTTGAATTAAAACTCTTCGATCATTATCAAAATTTAATAGGTCTAAAGCTTCTTCTAATTTAACCCATTTAAATCCTGCAACTTCGAATGGATCAGATGAATCAACTGCTTTTTTATTTTCGGTTACCTGACCTGCAAAATAGAAGACATCTTTTGTTCTTTTTTCACTTAAATTATAAGAAACCATCTCTTTAAAATCTTTATCTAAATCGACTTCATAACCAGTTTCTTCTTTTATTTCACGTAAAGCTGTTTGTTCATCAGTTTCGCCATCTTCTTGATGGCCTTTACAAAAACCAATATGCCCTTTATAGAAGAAAAGTAATAAATAATAAATTTCTTTATCTTCTAATTTATATAAAACTGCTCCACAACTTTTCTCCTTACGAATTATCTTCAAATAGAATCTATTAATAATATAAATTACATTAACTATTACGATAACCATGCTACTTAATATAATTGAAATTAAAGAAACAGAATAGAAAACGTAATATAAACTTCCATCTTTATACGTGTTTATAAAGCATAAAAATTGATCGTAATTTGAACTTGATTCATTACAAATATCAGTAGGTAAATTAACTAAATCAATTCCAGCTACCATGCTAAAAACAACAACGGAATAAGCTAATAAGTAAATACTTACAAGCATAATTAAAACGTAAATTACTATTCGATTATAAAAGATTTTATCGATTGACTTTTTGTACTTCACTTTCTTTTTCATTTTGCTCTCCCTTTACATATTTTATATATTCATAAGTTGAATATTTTGCAGCTGTTTCGCACATAACTTTATAGCATTCATCTCGCAAATAATCTTTATTTTCGTTGACACTTAAATTATCTCGCGGATAAATTGGTTTTCCAATATACATCGTTATTTTCGGCTTTTTTGATAATTTTGATTTCCTAACACAATTAGTAATTGGAATAATTGGTGCTTTAAGTTTAGCTGGATATTTAAATGATGCTGAAACAAATGGTCTAATTTTTGTATAGTAAGGCCAAATATGAGCTTCTGGATAAATCAAGGTATTATGGCCTTTTTTAGTTTCGTATTCTAAATCGTTTATAAAGTTTTTATATGTAGATATTTTATCAGGAATTGGTCTATAACCAATAAGTGGAACTATTTTTGAAATAACCTTGTTTGATAAAGCATCAGTATAGCCTAAAATATTCGTCCTTTTAAAAAGGCAAACATTGGCTTGAATGTCAAATACATCATAAAAAGAAATGTGATTTGCGTAAATAAAACAGCCAACTTTTCTTAATCCTTTTAAGTTCTTTCTTCCTTTAAAACGGACTCCTCCAATTAAAGAAACTATACTTAAAACTGGGAAAGCTAAAAAATAATAAATTAGCCAAGAAAAAAATCTATAAAAAATGTTTTTATGAGTGTATTTATAATCATCTGGAAGTTCAATTCGCTTCAGATTCGTCTTTTCAAAGTCGTCATTAAGTTCGTCTTGGTAATAAATTACTTTGCCAAAATATAGTTTGTCATCTTTTTTGAGCTTAACCATTTTTTGCACCCTTAGCGTTTTTATCAGTTATTTCGCCATTATGTTTAATAGTTTTCCATGTAATTCTTTTACTCTTATTAAATAATCCATCAAGGAAAGCAAATAAGAAATCACCAAAGAAAACTAGATACGTTAAAACAACAACGACACAAAGTTTAGCATTAAATTTCAAATTATTATTATCGATTGCTAGCGTAAAAGCTGCAACAAACATGAAAACAAGCCATAAAGCTGCAAAATATACGATTGCATGAGAAAATAAAAATCCTATATTTGGTTGATTAAATCCTAAAGCTATAAAACTAAAAACTAATGAAACAATTGAAGCAACAGCTAATAAAACCGAAAATACAGCAAAAGGATAAATTGAAAAATTATATTCCATAATGGATAAGCCTCTTACGAATTTATTGTTTACTTCATAATATTTTCCAACTTCGTTTTTAAATTTCTTCTTATTTGCAAAATATCCCCAGACCCAACGTGTATGTTGTCTATGAAGCGTTTTAAAATCTGTTGGTTCTTCATCATAATAAACTGCATGAGGATAATAATGCATTTTTATGTTGTGATAATAACAATATGCAGTAAGTTCAACATCTTCTGTCATTCCGTTCCAATACCAACATCCAATATCATCGACAATCTCTTTTGCAATAAAATATCCTGTTCCAGTTAAAGTGGCTTTTTTAAACAACATTGAACGACCACGAGATGTAAATTGATTCATAAATGAAAATAATGTTGCACTAGTTGCAGTAATCCAATTCTTAGAGCTATTTGTAAATGATCTATATCCAACTCCAACTAAATAACCGGATTTATAAACATTATTCATATGAATTAAGTAATCTTTGCTGACAATATTATCTGCATCAAAAACCATAAATGCATCAAAATCAAGATGATTATTTTTGATATATTGATAAGCATCATCAAGAGCGTAACCCTTTGTTCTTCTGCCTTCTAAATTTCCGCGAACAACAACTTTATAACCATATTTTTCAACAATTTTTTTAGTTGGATCATCTTCAGTTTCAATGATTACAAAAACTTCATAAAGATTTCTTGGATATTCAAGAGCAGAAAATGAATCTAAAATATGACTTATAACATTCGATTCGTTTCTTGCAGGAACTAAAATTGCAAATTTAGTCTCAGGTAAAAACTTACTTATTTTTTTAACCTTTATACAAGCGATAACAAAATAAGTTAAATAATACCAGAACATTAAAAATAGCAATCCTAGAGAGATTCCTACTGCAAGATCAAACCATGTAATAATTTCTGATAATAACATAAATTAATCGAATCTTTTTTGTTTATTAATAAACAAAATCAATTGATTACTATTTTAACAACTAAGATATATTATTTCAATTTCAAAGACAAACTATAAATAAAAAACTAATACTAAACTTACTTTTTTCAATATTTATTATTTTTGTAAAAAATCTATTATGGATGTCAAAAAGAGAAACTTTATAACAAATTTTTGAATTTTTTTAAAATTTTCCGGAAGAATTTGATGTTCAAACTACTTGTATTAGTGAAAGGGGGCAAAATATGCACCAAAATCCAGGATTTGTAAATGAACAAGAATTCGTTTTTAGACTTAACGGCAAAAAAGTTGGAGATTTATCAAACAACTTGAAACACATTGTTAAAGAGGTTTATGGACTCTTTAATGATGATGAAATTATTAAAGCAGGTTTTGTTGAAAATTATCAAAAACCTGATATTTATTTAGAATTTCGAGGAATAAGGAAATATATTTCCCTAAAAAGTGGTAATGCTACAACTGTTGCTGAAGAAAATATTAAACTTTTCATTCAACACCTTAGAGAGTGTAATATTTCAACAAGGTCTTTAAAAACGATTCTTTATTATCATTTTGGAGATGGTACTTTGAATGGTACTGGTAAGCGAAGAATGGATTATAACGTTTTAAGGGTAAAATTAAATAAAGCTATCTACGAATTAAATAGAGAATTAAACGAAAATAAAGAATTTGTAAAAAATTTCGTGATACGCTCAATGTTCAAAGGCACACGACCAGATAATGTAGAAGCTGATTATATTTACTTTGGAACTGTTGAATATGGTGTTTTATGTTCGAAAACCCAAGTTATGAAACACCTTGATCGTAGATCTTGGGATTATATGGAAAATCCACATATAGGCCCCCTTCAATTTAGACCTCATGCTCGATATGTTCATACAATTATTAAAAGTGAAAAACGACGATGCGCAGTTGATATTTATCGGGCAAACCTTTATGCAGATTTAACTTATATTTCAAGTAGATATGATGGCTAAAAAAGTGTGATCTGCTTCGTTAAAAACGATTCTTGTTTCGCTTCTCTAATAGTATCGTTTTCATTTAAATTTCCAATTAATAAAGGAGAATTATCATCATGTTTTCGAGCATTTAAAAGCACTTCTTCTTTTGTGCCATTAGCATAGCAATATGAGCAAAAATGAAGACACGAATTATAACTACCAATATCATTTGAAAGATAGCATGAACAATAACTTTTTCTAGCTTCCATTTTCTGCTTTACATTAAGTTTTGTGTGGATGCTTTGTTCATAATCTTCAAGTCGCATACATCCGTTAACATCTATTCCGAATTGATTAAGCCGCTTCTCTTTCGAACAAAGTCTTAATTCCATGTCATATTTTTTAGCGATTTCTAAAAAAGCTTTCGATATTGTAATCTTGTTTTCATCTTCGCAATCTACTAGTTCAGAATGGTTAGTCTTTAGTTTTTCATATAGATCTAAAAATCCAAAAACAACTAAATGGCTGTGTTTATAAAGACGACTTGCAATATATTCAAAAGTTTGAATGTGATATTGAACTGTATATTTGTTATTGATAATTATAGGAGTATATCTCCAGGCGATTGAATCAACTCCAACTCTTTTTGATAAATAGATAAAATTCTCTATTCTTTCATCAAGCGGTGGAACGTTTGGCTCTAAATCTTTATCAAATCCTGTTATTGTTACATGCCAATATTGCCCAAAATCTTTAAGTTCATCTAAATATTCAAACATTGGTTTGGGATTTTTGGTGCAAAACCCAATTATATCGACCACATCCGGAGTTAATTTAAATTTAGTTACTAAAGAAGGATAATATGGGTTTCTTACCATAACATACTTTTCACGAATTCTATTTATAAACCATTTTGAATAAAAAGCGGGAATATCCGTTCGTTGACCTGTATTTATAATCATACTTAATAGTTTATATTATCCATATGTAATTTTATATAAAGATCTAAATTCATATGAGAATAAAAGCTAATTAGCTTATTAAGAATTCATCAGTAATAAATAAAAAACTAAAACTATTAATGAGCAAATATTATCTTTAATTCATTTTAAATAATTTTTTATTATTGATTTAAAATTTATTTTAATTCCTGACATTCATCTGAAAACCAGGTGCTGAAATAATTGATACCATTAAAGCAAAAGAAACAAAGAAAAGTATTAAAGAAATCGAAAATAAAATTATAGAAACTATTCTAATTATTTTAAGTACTTTTATACTTAAATTTGAAAAGCTTAATAAAGAACTAATTAAAGAACATACTAATAAAACTAAATTTATAAGAGCTATGGGATTTCCACCTCTTAAAGTCGCTCCAATTATTGAAGTAAATCCAGTTACATGTGTAGGTGTTGGATTATCAGGATAAGATACAGTTGAATAATCGTAACCACTATATTTATAAAAAGGAATAACAGTTAGTAAAAGAAAAATAATGCTTAATGAAGCAAAACAAATATTTAAAATAATCCATAGTCTTTGATTATTTTTATATGATCTTTCTACAATCTCGTTTTTTTCTTTATCAGATAATAGTTCATCTACTTTCACATTGAGCGCTAGCGCTATCTTCTCTAAATTTTCTTGAGTAGGAAAAACACTACCACTTTCATATTTTGTGATAAGAGTTCTTGAAACATATATTTTCTTAGCAAGATCTTCTTGTGAGAGCCCAGCTTCTTTACGTAATTTCTTTATTTTTTCATTTAATTCCATGTTGTTATTTTTATTATAAACGAATTAGGCATAGCATATATACTTCTAAAACTTTTATTTTCATCAAAAGAACGAATATACATATAGTGACTTTTGTGGCTTATATAAAATAATTGCGAGTACCACATATCATAAGGATGAAAATTTTCGGCACCTATATGAATACATATAGCATCATCTTTTGCTTCACTTGGTGGCCATGCATTAAAAAATTCTTCATCAATATTAAAATCGACTAAGATATATTTGCAATCTAAATAAGAATAATATTTTTCATCTACATACCAAGCTAAACTTTGATAAACACTCGCACTAACAGTCATTTTACTAATATCCGTAACTTCAAAACCAGCTACATCCTTTAATGAAAATGTTTCTTGATTACAACCTGCTAAAAGAAATGATAAAACAAAAAATAAAGATATTTTTTTCATGTTTTTATGATAAAACACATAAATCAAAACAATATGTGAATTGATGTGAATTTATTCTTTATTAATAATATAGATAGATTTAGAAATTATTCCAATTTACAAGTGACTAAAATAATTAAAAAATACCTTTATTAACAAAGAAAAATTACAAAACTATTTTTAATTGATAATTTTATAAATGCATTTGCTATTAAAAGCATTTATAAATATATCGTGTTTTAGTTCTATAAAAAAAATAAAGTGATACTTAAAATAACATAACCCGAATTAGAGGTCGAAAAGATTCAAATCTCGAAACCAATAAAAAATGACCCGAATGGGTCTATTGTTTTCATTGGTTGCGGGGGAAAGATTTGAACTTTCGACCTCCGGGTTATGGGCCCGACGAGCTACCGGACTGCTCTACCCCGCGAGATTATTAATGCTTATTATAAGAATGGCGGAGAAAGAGGGATTCGAACCCTCGCTAGGCTTGCACCTACTATCGGTTTTCAAGACCGACCCCTTCAACCGCTTGGGTATTTCTCCATTGGTGGACTCTACAGGACTCGAACCTGTAACCGATCGGTTATGGGCCGATAGCTCTAACCATTGCGCTAAGAGTCCTTAAGAATCGTATTAATAAACATTTATATGGATTGGTAGCAGCGAAGGGATTCGAACCCCCGACATACCGGGTATGAGCCGATCGCTCTAACCAACTGAGCTACGCTGCCATAATTGGTGGACCCTAGGAGAATCGAACTCCTAACTGAAGCTTGCAAAGCTACCGTTATCCCATTTAACTAAGGGCCCATATAAGACGCATTCTAAAAAATGCTTTAATAATATACCATACAGTCATTTGCATAAGCAAGTTTTTTTGTTAAATTCATAAAAATTTACTTTTATTTTGACCTCCTAAACAAAATGTTGCAATAATAATAAAAGATAATATTTAGAGGTAAAAGCATGAAAGTATTATGTATCTTAACAAACGGTTTTGAAGAAATCGAAGCTATTGGTTCAATAGCGATTTTAAGAAGAGGTGGCATAGATTTAGACATATATAGTTTGCATGAAGAATGTGCAACAGGAAGGTATGGAGTAAAAATCTCTAATCTAAATAACTTATGTAAATTAAGCCTTAATCAATATGAATCGCTTCTAATTCCTGGTGGCCCACAATATGCTGAATTGGAATCAAACTCCTTCTTTATTAATATAGTTAAATCTTTTTATAAAGATAATAAACTGATAGCTGCAATCTGCGCAGGACCAACTATCTTAGGTCATTTAGGATTTCTAAAGAATAAAAACTATACATGCTTCACTTCAATGAATGAAGATTTTGGTGGAAATTATAAAAACACTTATGCCGTTAGAGATGGTAACATCATTACAGGCATAAGTGCAGCAGGTACAATTGATTTTGCATTCTTATTTTTAGAAGCTTTGACTTCTAAAGAACACGCTGAAAAAATCAAAAACCAAATTTATTATTATTCAAAATAAGTTTTAAAAATCTAAAACAACTAAATAATAATTTTTCTTACCTCTTTTAAGAACAATATATTTATTATATAAAGAATTCTCTTTATTAATTATTTGTTGGGCATCAACAAACTTTTCGCCATTTAAAGAGATTGCACCGTTTTTAATAAAATCCCTTGCTTCTCTTTTGCTACTGGCGGCTTTTGTTGCGATTAATAAGTCTTCTAAAATTAATGGTTCATGAATTTCTGTTTTAATTGAGCCAAATAATTCTTCAATTGATGCTTCCTTTAAATTTTTAAAATCATTTGAGAATAAAGATTCACTCATCTTTTTAGCTTCAAGAGCAGCTTCTTCACCATGAATTGTTTTAGTAACTTCAAAAGCTAAAACTTTTTGAGCAACTCTTTTTCCTAAATTAGCATAATGTTCTTCAGCAATTTCATTAATCTTTTCTTTTGAAAGGAATGTAAATACTTTTAAATATTTGACGCTATCTTCATCAGTTTGATTAATAAAAAATTGATATAGTTTATATGGTGAAGTTAATTTTGGATCTAAAAACAATGCTCCGTCTTCACTTTTACCGAATTTTTTACCATCACTTCTTGTGATTAAGTGAGCTGTCATACATTCAACTTTTTGATCTTCACCCTCAGTTTTTCTAATGAAATCTAGTCCAGCCGTTAAATTTCCCCATTGATCATTACCTCCGATTTGCATCGAAGCACCATATTTATCATGCAAAAGTTTAAAATCATATGATTGCAATGTCATATAACAAAATTCTGTAAGTGAAATCCCAGCTTCTAATCTTGATTTAACTATATCTTTGCTAAGCATGTAATTGATTGGGAAAAATTTAGCTGTATCTCTTAAATATTCTAAAAGAGACAATTTACTTAACCAATCATAGTTATTTAAAATCATTCCTTTTTCTGGATCAGTCAAATCAATAAATCTTTCAAGTTGGTTTTTAATAGCATTTGTATTTTCTAAAACTTTTTCTGGAGTTAAAAAACTTCTTTCTTTAGATTTACCACTTGGGTCACCAATCATTCCGGTTCCACCACCAACAATTGCAATAATTTTATGTCCAGCTTGTTGCAGTCTCATTAAAATAGAAATCATTACAAAATTTCCAATATGCATACTTGAGGCACTTGGGTCAAATCCACAATAAATTGTTTGCTTTGTTTCAAATAATTTTCTTACATTTTCTTCGTTTGAATAAGCTTGTATCAAGCCTCTCCAATTTAATTCATCAATAACGTTGCTCATAATTAATCCCTATATTTTATATATGTTTGTCTTCCGTTTTTTTCGATTTGTACAATCGAAATAATTTTGTTTTTATTTAAATTTTCTTTTTTACCATCTTCAAATTCAACTTCAATTGTTTCATCATCAACTTTGCTTACAAATTTAGCAAAAGATCCATTTTGGCTTTCTACTTGCAGCAAATCACCTGCATGTAAACCATAATTAACTATTGAAACGGTAGGAATACCAAGTTGTTTATAGCCTTCCATACTTCTCAATTCGATTAAGAATAAAGCCATAATTGGGATTCCACCAGCTTTTCTAACAAGATTGACCATCGCTTTAGCGCTTCCGCCAGTTGCAATCAAATCATCTAAAATGATAACTTTATCGCCAGGATTAATTGCTCCTTCTGGAATTTCAATTGTTGCCTCTCCATATTCAAGAGCATAAGATTCTGTATATCCGACTTTTGGTAATTTTCCTTTCTTTCTAGCAAGGACTAAACCTTTATTATTTAACTCAGCTAGAGGTGAAGCAAACACGAAGCCTCTGCTTTCAGCTGCAATAATCTTGTCCCAGTTTTCATAGCTAGGTAATTCTTTATTTAAATCCATGATTACTTGATGGAAAGCTTCTCCATTAGCAAGTAAAGGTGTGATGTCTCTAAACTTAATTCCTTCAATAGGAAAATCTACAATTGTCCTAATGTATTTGTCATAAATATCCATAAAATCCTCCCAAACTCTAATATTTTGTTGAATATTTCTTTATATAAACACTTTCAAATTTATATTCTTTTTCAGATAATCTATCATTAATCAGGTCGATTAACATATACATTGATCTTTTTCCAACCTCTTGGAAATCAATATATAGATTTGAAATTGATGGTCTAATAATTGAAGAATATTTTGTTCCGATTATTGATAAAACTTCAATATCTCCAGGAACAGTTAGTCCACTATCTGTTGCGGCGTTAATGATTGCTGCAGCGATTGAATCTCTATAAGCGATGAAATAACCTTTTCTTTGAGTTTTAAATCTTTCGATAAAATCTTGATAAGTTCTATGATAAGAATCATCACAATTAACAATGTTATATTCTCGATCATTTTCTTTATGAACCTTAATAAATTGTTGCTCAATTCGCGATAATAATCGACCAGAATTATGAACATGGACGAACGTCATCTTCTTATCGCCTCTAACAAAATTGTCTTCTATAATCTTTTTAATTAAATGTTCATATCCAAATGGAATACACCCTATTTTTGATTCAACAATTTTGTTATTTATGTTAATAACTGGAACTGAATAATTATTTAGGAATTCTAAATCAGGAGCATCTAGTTCATCATCAAATACAATAACTCCATCTACTCTAGATTTAATAACTCTTTCTAATGAACTAAGAGCATCTTCTCTACTATGAGAAGTTGTGTATAAATTTAAAGTAAACCCTTTATCTCTACAAACTTCAGTCACTCCATTTAACATGTTTGAAATATAAACATAATTTGCACTAGGAATAATAACACCGATTGATGTCGACTTATTTGTAGCTAAAGCTTGAGCTAAACCACTAGGTTTATATCCGAGTTGCTTAATTACTTGAAGGACTTTTTCCTTTGTCTCAGGTTTAACTGTACCAGAATTATTTATAACTCTAGAAACTGTAGCTAAAGAAACGTTTGCCGCTTGTGCAACTTCATAAATCGTAACGTGATCTTTCAAGTTTTCCATAATCAGTCTCCTTACTTTTAAATATTATCATATTTAAAACTTAATGTAAGCAATTATGAAAGAAAATGTAAACTTTTTTCATTTGAAAACAATTTAACAAATTATTAAAAATAAAAAAGAGCGATTATTATCGCACTTTTATAAATGAAAATCTTAGAAATAAATCTAATATTTCCAAAAATCAATTCCTACTGAATAAGTTTCATCAAGTTCAAGAGCTTTATTTTCTGAATCAGGAACTTTTATTTGTAAATCTTTAGGAGTGCAAATTATCCCGCAACTATCGACTCCTTCAACACTATAAGGAATCATTTGCTTTCTATTTGGTAAAAATGCGAAAGGCAAAGCACAAACACATAATAAGTTTTCTCTTATATTTTCAAGATTACTAACTACTTGAAGTTCAACAGTATCTCCGATATTAAGTTTACAAACTTTCATACTTTTGTTTGTTGGGTGATCAAAGACTTCATTGATTCGAGCTACAACATAACCTGAATTGTTTAAAAAAACTAATGGCTCAAGATTTGCATTTAACAAAATTGTATTGATTACATCGAGAATTTTCTCATTTATTAGTGGGATAAAACCTTTTGCCTTTATCTTTATAATTTTAGAAATTTCATAGATATTTATTCCAATTAGTTTATCATCACAAAATAAAGAGACGACATTACCATTTTTCTCTTCATGATTGCTCTCTAAAGTTGCATCAAAAAGAATAATTAGAACATCTCCTATCTTTTTATAATCATAATACAAACCGTAATTCATTAATTCTTATCCTCTTCAATAACATTATTTATTGTAGCATCTGTCTTTTCAAGAATTAATCGTTTAATTTTGACTCCTTCACCTTTGAATTTCATTTCAAATTCAGTTTCTGCATCAAAATCATCTAAGTTTTTATAATCTTCATTTATATAAATTTGTTTCCAATTATATCTTTCAAAATTTTCTTTTGAATATTCATAAAATTTATCATTATCAGTTTTAAAATAAATATAATGATTATTTTTTAAAATTTTTGAATATTCGACTAAAAAATTATCACTTGTTAATCTTCTATTTGTGTGTCTTTTTTTAGGCCGTGGATCAGAAAAATTTAGAAAAAGCCCGCAAAACTTCACTGTTTTTAAAAATTCTGATAATTTATAAAAATCACAAGAAATTAATTTTACATTTTTTAAATCACTTTCATCAATTTTTTTCAAACAAATTCCACTTATAGTTTTATTCAATTCACAAACTAAAAAATTAATATTTTGATATCTCTTTGCTAAATTTAAAATGAATTGTCCTTTGCCTGGACCTATTTCTAAATAAGTATCTTTGCTAGAAACAAAATCAACTAGTGATTTGATTGATTCCTCATTTTCTAGAGTAAATTGGTTTTCAAAATATTCACTTAAATATTGAACTGCCCAAGGTTTATATTTTGTTCTCATTTGTTCAAATTACCTAAAGCATATATTGCATGTGCATAAATTGGGATAGAATTAAAGAAATCTTCTAAATCAATTTTCTCGTCTATTTCATGAATATGATCAACTTTGCCAGGGAAACAACTTCCGAAAGCTATAGTATGTTTTGCCTCTTTAGCATATGTTCCTCCACCAATTGCCATTGGTTTATGGACAGTATCTCCAGTTTCCTCAACATAAACTTTATATAATTCTTTAATAAAATCTGTTGTCTCTGGATTGTAATACAAATATGGACTCTTTGACATAACAAAGACTGGCAATGGTGAAACTTTTTGAATCTTTTCAATAGCTTCGTCTGGATTACAATTTTCTGGATGTCTAAAATTAACAATTAATTCAAATTTTCCATTTTCGTAATTGATTACACCAACATTATATGTTGTTGCACCCATATCTTTTGATTCATATTTAACACCCATGTTTTCACCATTTGGGTTTTCATATTCTTTTGCAAGTAAAGATAAAGCTTTGTTATCATAAACTTCACCTAAAACTCGTAAGGCTTCTACTCCACTATTGAATCCTAATTCTGGAAGAGAACCATGTGCAGCTTTTCCAATAAATTTAAATTCATCATCACTAATTCTTTCAGCTTTTACTTCGCTATGATTTTTAAGATAATCAGCGAGTTTTTCAGCATTAGTAACTTTAACAATTGCAGTATCAATTACAACATTAAAGACTGTTCCTGCTTTAATAGAAATAACATTGTTAAGAGGTAAAGTGCCAGAATATTTATAATTTACAATTCCCTTTTCACCATAAATTAATGGGAAATCAGCATCAGGAGTAAATCCATATGTAGGATCTTCTTTTTTTAATGTGTGGAAATAGTATTCTAAACAGGAAGAACCTCTTTCTTCATCTCCACCAAAAACAAGTTTAACTCTATAATTTTTGATCAAATCGTTTTCTTTTAAAGCTTTTAAAGCATAATATGCTGCAATTCCAGGTCCTTTATCGTCACTTGTTCCTCTAGAATACATTCTATTTTCTTTTTCATCTATATATCCGCTAAATGGATCATGAGTCCATCCTGGAGTAACAGGTACAACATCTTGGTGAGCAAAAATACCAATTAATCTTTCTCCTTTACCATAAGAAATTTCTAAACAGTGACCATCACATAAATCTACATTAAAACCATCTTTTAATGCGAGTTCTTTTAAAAATTCAAAACAATCATAAACACCTTTTCCATATGGCATTTCATTAGTGATTGTGGAAGGATCATATATACTATTTATTTGAACATCCTTTTGAAGCGTATTTAATGCTTCTTTTTCATATGATTTACAAATTTTCTTAAAATCTAACATAATTTAACCTCTTACTTGTTAACAAGTAAATACTATAAAATAATAACCAAAATAATCAACAAAAACGATAATTTATTATGCGATTTTACCCATAGAATAAAGGGCAATTAACCCAGCCATAAAACCAAGTAAAATTATTCCTGCAATTACAAATAACAGTATAAACTTTGCTCTAGATAATTCTATTTCTCTATTTGGTTTTTTAATAACTCCTAAATTAGTAAAACTAGAATTTTTAAATGATCGTAAAATAACTCCTCCTGCTAAAGGGACAATTAATGAAGCTGCAGATATTTCAGCTAAACATCCAAAAGATACAAAGCCAAGAATGAATAATCCAAAATTATCAAAACCAGCTGCTTTCAAATTATCAGTAATTTCAATTAATCCGAGCAATTCACTAATTTTAAAAATATCCAAAATACCAAAAATATATAAGCAAAACAAGGTAACAAAAGTGTGAAATAGAGTTAATAACCCTGCAGAAATGGCACTAATTCCTAAAAATTGAGACGGAGTCATTCTTTTTCTTAAGAAGTCAAAAACAAGTCCAGCTACCACTCCAAATATAGCTCTTGGCAAAATACTTATGAACGGATTAACAAATAAATAATTTACTGTACCTGCTGTACCTAAAGCTTGGAAAAAGGAAAAAAGTCCAAAGAAAAATCCTAAAATAAGTCCATGCTTCCATCCTAACAGAAACGCTCCAATAAGAACAATTATATGAACAGTTGTGAAAGAAATTGGCCCAATTGTAATAAACCCAACATATGGAACAAAAGAAAATATCGCCAATAAAGCGATAAACATAGCCGAAGTGACTATCTCAAGAATTACTTTTCTATCTTTCATAGTCTTCACCACTATTGATATGATAAATATAATTTAATCCTCTTAAAACAAGATAAGGATCGTAATTGTAGCAAACAATTTCATCTTTAATTCTATCTGCATAACCACCAGTAAGAACTCTATTTAAATCATATCCTAATTCCCTTTCAATTCTTCTAGCAAACTCGCTTACCATATAAGCTTGTCCATAAACTATTCCTGATTGAATTGAATCTTTTGTATTTTTTCCGATTATATTCGTTGGTTTTTTAATTGGCGTCTCCAATAATTGACTTGTATTTTGTACTAATGCTTTTAAAGAAACTTCCATTCCAGAAGTAATAATTACACCAATAAAAGCTCCGTTTTTGTCAACAACATAAAGCTTTGTTGCAGTTCCTAAATCAGCGACAATAAATGGAATTGGAGTAGAAATTTTGGCTCCAATTGCACCTGCAATTAAATCACTACCAACTTCATTTGGATTATCAGTTTTTATTGCTAATTTAGTTTTCAAATTTTTAGATAAAATTAATGCCTCAACTCCAAAAGCAATTTTAATTGCATAAAAAATAGTGTCTGTAAGCAAAGGCACAACACTACTGATTATAGCTCCTGTAATTTTTAGTTTTATAAGTGAAGAAAATGTCAAAGCATATTCGTCACTTGATTTGTTTCTATCGGTTCTTAATGATAGCGACTTTTTAAGTTCACTTCCTTCAAAAATCCCGATTTTAATGGCTGTGTTTCCACAATCTAAACATAAAATCATAACTTCTCCTTCTACAGTCTTTAATAAGTACCGTGAAATTTACTTTAATATTTAATCACTTAAAAAAGCCTAATTCAAGAATTAGGCTTAAATTTAGAACAAATTTGAAAATTTCAATCAACTAAAAATCAACTAAATAGCTACTAATTTTAAAAAATAGTTGAGTTTTGCAAGGTTTTTATTTTATTACAATAGAAACAATCTTATTCTTTACAACAATTATTTTGACAATTGATTTACCTTCAATATTACGTTTCACGTTTTCTGAATCTAATGCTTTGGCTTTAACAACATCATCTTCTGAATCTTTTTCGATTTCAATTGTATCTCTTAATTTTCCATTAACTTGAACACCTATTTTAATTGTCGAAAGAACAGTTTTGCTTTCATCATAAGTAGGCCATTGTGCATAAGTAATCATTTCTGAATGACCTAAATAATTGTGCCAAATTTCTTCTCCAACAAATGGACAAATACAATCAAACATCTTAATGAAATTTTCAAGATATGGTTTAAAAATAGTCTTTGCTTTATAAAGTTCATTAATGAAAATCATCATTTGAGAAATCGCTGTATTAAATTGTAAATTTTCAAAGTCATTAGTTACTTTTTTGACTGTGAAATTATAAATATAATCTAGTGAGCCATCATTAACTTCAACAATTTTAGAATTATATTCTGGGTCTTCAAATAATCTATAGACACGATCAATGAATTTTCTTGAGCCTTCAAGGCCGCTGCCATTCCATGGTAAACTTGCTTCAAGTGGCCCCATAAACATTTCATAAAGTCTTAAAGTATCTGCTCCATATTGTTCAACTACTAAATCTGGATTTATAACATTTCCCCTTGATTTAGACATTTTTTCACCATTTTCGCCAAGAATAATTCCTTGATGGAAAAGTTTTTTGAATGGTTCACTACATGAAACCACACCTTGGTCATAAAGGAATTTGTGCCAGAAACGTGCATACAATAAATGTAAAACTGCGTGTTCTTGTCCTCCGATATATAAATCCACTGGTAACCAGTGATCAAGCAATTCCTTGTCAGCGATAACTTTATCATTTTTTGGATCAATATATCTAATATAATACCAGCAGCTTCCAGCCCATTGTGGCATAGTATTAGTTTCTAAAGTAACTGGTTTTCCATCTATTTCTCTATGGAGCCAATTTTTAGCATGAACTAATGGTGAATCTCCTGTTCCGGAAGGTTTATATTCATCTAATTCAGGCAAAACAAGAGGTAAATCAAAGTCAGGTAATCTAATCATTTCATCACTGTTATCTACGGTTGCAACTGGGATAGGTTCACCCCAATATCTTTGACGTGAAAATAACCAATCTCTTAATTTATAGTTAATTTTATATTTACCAGCACCTAACTCGATAAGTTTATCGGTAATAGCTCTTTTTGCTTCTGCATTATTTAATCCATTAGCAAAATCTGAATTAATATGTTTACCATCACCAGTAAATGCAGCTTGGCTAACATCTGCATCAATTACAGGCAGAATTGGTAAATTATATTTCTTTGCAAATGCAAAATCTCTTTCATCATGTGATGGAACAGCCATAACAGCTCCACTTCCATAACTTGCTAAAACATAATCTCCTATATAAATTGGAACTTTTTTGCCATTTATTGGATTTATTGCATATCTTCCAATAAAAACTCCTGTTTTATCTTTATTTAATTCGGTTCTATCTAAATCTGATTTGTGAGAAACTTCTTCGATATAATCTTCAACTTGCTTTTTGCATTCATCTGTAACAAGTTTTTTAACAAGTGGATGTTCTGGAGCTAAAACACAATAAGAGCAACCAAACAATGTATCAGCTCTTGTTGTAAATACAGTAAATGTTTCTTCGCTTTCAAATACTTTAAATATAATTTCTGTACCTTCTGATTTTCCTATCCAGTTTTTTTGAAGTTCAATGGTAGATTGTGGCCAATCTAATCCTTCAAGATCATTTGCTAATCTATCAGCATATGCAGTAATTTTGAGCATCCATTGTCTCATAGGCTTACGAATAACTGGGAATCCTCCTCTTTCGCTTTTGCCATCAATAACTTCTTCGTTAGCTAAAACTGTACCAAGTTCAGGACACCAATTAACAGGTCTATAATCAACAAAAGCAAGTCCTTTATCAAACATATGAGCAAAAATCCATTGTGTCCACTTATAATAATTTGGATCACAAGTCATAATTTCACGATCATAATCATAAGAAAATCCTAAAGATTGAATTTGCCTTCTGAAATTATTGATATTTTTAATAGTGAAACCCTCGGGATGTTCATTCATTTTCATTGCGTATTGCTCAGCAGGAAGGCCAAAAGCATCCCATCCAATTGGATGTAAAACATTAAATCCTTGCATACGTTTCATTCTTGAAATGATATCTGTTGCTGTATATCCTTCTGGATGACCTACGTGTAAGCCTTGACCACTTGGATAAGGAAACATATCAAGAGCGTAATATTTTGGCTTAGAAAAATCTCTTGTATCACAAGCGTATTCTTTGTTTTCTAACCAAACTTTTAGCCATTTCTTTTCTACCGTTTTATGATCGTACATAAAGTTTCTCCTTTTTTATATAAAAAACGCCCTTAAATAATCTAAGGACGTAAATTACGCGGTACCACCTTAGTTCACCTATTTTTATAGATGCACTTAATTTAATAAATTAATCGATGTGAGATTTTAAAGGAATTTAATTGATTTTCACCACCCATCAACTCTCTAGATAACTCCCTTTAAATTAGTCATCGCGAAATATTATAACAAACTTTTATAAAGTTCAATATACTCTTGGCAAGATTTTTTCCAAGTATGATCAACTTTTAAAGCATTTTTAACAAGTTTATTCATAATTGTCTTGCTAGAATTATAAACCATTAAAGCTTGAGCAACTGAAGTCATCGCATCAATTGTTGAATAAGTTGTAAATCCAAATCCATCAGCAACATCTTGATTATTTGTATTTAAATCAAAAGGAATTACTGAATCATATAATCCACCAGTTCTTCTAACAATTGGAAGTGCTCCATATCTTTGAGCAATCATTTGTCCAAGACCACATGGTTCAAATGCACTTGGCATGATAAAGAAATCACTAGCTGCATAAATCTTGTGAGCAAGTTCATTATTATAGCCAATATATACAAAGACATTTTCAGGATATTGCTTTTTTAAATTTCTGAAGAATTCTTCAGCGTAAGCATCTCCACTTCCTAAAACAGCAAATTGACCTGCGCTTTTAACAGCAAAATTTGCCATAGCTAAAATTAAATCAATACCTTTTTGATCTGTAAGTCTAGAGACGACAGAGAATAGAGGTTTATTAGGATTTAAATCAAATTCCTTGCAGAAAGCCTCTTTATTTGCTGCTTTTCCTTTTTTATATTCGTTAGATTTCCAATTTTTATAAATGTAAGGATCTCTTAAAGGATTAAATTCTTTATAATCCATGCCATTTAAAATACCAACAAAATCGCCTTCTCTAAGTTGCAAATCATAGCTTAAGCCTTTTGAACCTTCAGGTGTTAAAAGTTCATTTTTATGAGTTGGAGAAACTGTTGTAATTTTATCAGCAAAATAAATTGCAGCTTTTAAAGTTGAAACTTGGTTATCAAGTCTAACTTTTCCTTCTGTATAAAGAGAATAATCTAATTCATATAAATCCCATAAACTTGAAGGATTGAAATATCCTTTAAATAATGGGTTATGAATTGTTAAAACAGTTTTGATTTTTCCTAAAACTGGATCTTGAGCATATTTTGATTTAAGTAAGCAAGGAATCATACCAACTTGCCAATCATGGACATGGACGATATCCATTTTGATTGAAATTTTCTTTAAAAATTCAATGACTGCAAGTGAGAAAAATGCATATCTTTCCCCATCATCAAAATATCCATATAATCCATTATTTCTTTTAAAATATCTTTCTTGATCAACAAAATAGTAATGAATTCCATCAAAATAAGTATGAATGACATTGAATGGAATTGTTCTCCAATTCATTTTCACTGTTAATGAATAGAGTTTTTTTGCTTTATATTTTGTAGTATCTAAATCTTTGTAATAAGGAACAATTATTGAAACGCTATTATCTTGTCTTACTAATTCTTTACTTAAAGCGTAAGCAACATCTGCTAAACCACCAGTTTTAGAGAAAGGTAAACTTTCAGCAGTAGCCATTAAAATATTCATAAATTAAATCTTAGCTCCTCTTGGGAAATATAATGGTTCTTCTTCTGTACCTTGAACCTCTTTTCTAGCTTGGAAAACAACACGTTTATCAGAGACAACGTTCTTTAAGTGAACTCCCTTTTTAACGATTGTATGCGTAAAAATAATACTATTTTCAACAGTTGCACCTTCTTCAATTACAACGTCTCTAGAAATAATAGAATTTTTAACTTTACCATTAATTGTTGAGCCATTAGCAATGATTGAATTTGTTACTTTTGCTGATTTACCATATAAAACTGGTCTAGAATTATGTGTTGTTGTATAAATTGTTGGTTCATCATAAATGAGTTCTTTTAATAATTTTTGATCGTTTAAAAGTTCCATGCTGTATTTGTAGTAATCTTCAAAAGATTCAAATCTTCTCATGTAGCCATCAAATCTAATTGCGTGAACTTGGCAAGAATATTTAATTGCGTAATCAAATAAATCTGTGATTGTATTTAATTTTGAAATATTTGAAACTGTTTCAAGTAATTCTTTTAAAAGTTCTCTTTCAACAATTATGATACCTGTTCCAATATCACATGGTTTATTTTCATCTGAGAAATATGTTCTTTGAACATCGCCTAAAGAATTAATAACAAATTTCTTTGTTGTCTTAAAATCTGAGCCATCACTAATATGTGTATAAACTGCTGACATTCTTCTTCCGCTTTTAACGTGTTCTTCAATAAAACTAGAATAATCAGCTTTAAAAATATAAGATGGGTCACAAATCATGACATATTGATATTTTTCTTCAAATAAGAATGGGTCATTACTTCTTAAACATTGAATATCTGTATTAAAAACATGATTGTTACCAGTTTTTAAGAAATAACTTAAAGAACCTGTTCTTGGATTTGTTAAATATGTATTTTGGTTTTTAACGTGTTTAGCGATACTATTTAATCTATTTTTTACTAAGATTGCGATATTATCAATTCCACTATTTGTAAGGTTTGAAAGAGTAATATCGATGAAAGCATATCGCGCTAAAAATGTTGTAGAAGCAAGTGGTCTTTCATCTGTTAATTCACCAAGTCCTGGTGCTTCAAAGCAATTAACTAATGCATATGTCTTAATCATTATTGAAGGCTCCTTTCATAATCAATTAATACGACTTTATCGCCTTTTTCATTAATAACTTCACCGTCTTTAATTTGTGTTTTTGGTCCAATAATTGCGTTATTTACATGAGCGTTTTTACCAATAACAACTCCTGGCATAACAACTGAATTTGTAACAACAGCTCCTTCTTCAATAAGTACTTCATTTGAAATGACAGATTCAGAAACTTTACCAAAAATCATTGCGCCTTGGTTGATTAAACAATCAGAAACTGATGCTTTTTTACCCATAAATGTTGGTGAAGAATGTGTATCTTCTGTATAAATTATTGGATCAACATCGAAATTAATGGTATCTTCAGATCTTTTTGATGGTAAAAGTTCCATATTTGCTTGATGTAAAGAATCAAGTGTTCCAACATCTCTCCAATATCCCTTAAATTTATATGCATAAAGTTTTTTACCAGAATTTAATAAATAAGGAATGATGTTTTTACCAAAGTCGTGTTCTGTACCTTCAATTTTTCTATCTTTAATTAAGGCGTTTCTTAATTCTTTATAAGTGAAAATATAAACACCCATTGAAGCTAAATTGCTCTTTGGTACTTTTGGTTTTTCAACGAATTTTTGAATTCTTAAATTCTCATCACATTCAAGAATTCCAAATCTTGAAGCTTCTTTCCAGTCGACTTCAATGACTGAAATTGTACATGCTGCTCCGGTTTTGATATGTTGTTCAAGCATTTCATCATAAGTAGTTTTATAAATATGATCACCACTTAAAATGAGAACATAATCAGGGTTTTCTTCATCTAAAAAGTCAAGGTTTTGATAGATAGCATCAGCAGTTCCATCATACCAAGATAAACCCTCTTCAGTTTGACGAGGAGCGAGTGTTAAACATTTACCATTGACTCCATCGAATCCCCAGACAGAACCATTACCGATGTATTTATTAAGGGCAACTGATTCATATTGAGTTAAAACTCCACAGCTTTGGATGTTACTGTTAGCAACATTTGAAAGAGAAAAATCTATAATACGATATTTCCCTCCAAAATAGACCGCTGGTTTTGCAATTTTTTTAGTTAAAGCTTGTAATCTTGTGCCTTTACCACCAGCAAGAATCATTGCAACGACTTTTCTTACCATATTTAACCTCCTAAATTATGTATATGTATGAAAATTATTATTTTTTATTCTATTCTTTTTCAAATAGTCTAACTGTACTTCTATTTTTATCTCTTAAAACAATGAGTGTTTCATCAACAAGTGGTGAAATATCTGGAATTTTGTCGTAAGGGGCAGATAAAATAACTTGTAATTTGAAATCATTTAGAAGTTTAATTGCTTGTGTCATTCTGGTCTTATCCATTTTTGAGAAAGCTTCATCGAATATGATAAGACGTGTTGTGTTGCCCATTTCTCCTTCATCATTAACATGATAAAGTTGAGCAAATGATGCAAGAACTGCGATGTAGAATGGTGTTTGAGTTTCACCACCTGACTTCTTCTTAATCATCTTAGAAAGACGTTGTTCATCACCAGTTTCCTTATTGTAAACAATAAGGTCGAACTCTAAATATGAACGATAATCTGTGAATTTTGCAACGTTTTCAAGTAATAAAGCATTCTTTTCACCTTCACCAACATCAACAATTTGTCTGAAGAGTTCTTCCATGACATCTTTATATTTTTCAACAAATTCAGAATCATCTTTACCTGTTTCAAGGATAAGATCATCTTTTAACATGTCATAATATCTCTTATAAACTGTTGATGGTTTGACTGTAAATCTATATAAATCTTTGCCAAATGCTGATTGACGTAAAGCAACATTTAAGTTGTCGATTTGATCTTCAACATCTTCGATTGCTCCACGTAGTTTAAAGATAAAGTCATCTTTAAATTGCTTAGTTGCTTTATTGTATGAATCTTGAATTTTTTCTCTATATTGAGGGAGTTTAACATCTCTAAATTCTGTTAATTCATCATCAAAAGCTTTATTATCATCTGCTTCTGCATCATAACTTAGATGATAATCTTGTAAATAATCTCTTCTTAATTTAATAACTTGGTTTCTGAAATTGTTAACAAGATATGTTAAACGTGCATATTCAACATTTGTTTCTTGGAAAATTTCAAAAACTGATTTTCCTTCAGCAAGTTTGCTTTCATAAGCTGGAAGAGCAATTTCTTCAACAAGGAAAGGATCATAGTTTGTATTAATTGAATCTTCTTTTTGCTTTGCGATTTTTTGTTCATCAACAATTTTTTCAGATTTAATTGTTTCAATATCTGAACTCAAATTACCTTTTTCAAGAACGATTCTATCTCTTGAATCATGAATATCTTTAATATCTTGCTCTATATCTTTAATTCTATTATCAAGTGATTCGCTTAATGGTGTATCTGAACCTTCTAATTCCTTATTTATATATAAAAGATTTGCTTCATAACCTGCTAAATCAGCAACGTGACTTAAAAGAATGAAATAGTTATCAATTTCTGAAGAAGTAAAAACTTCAAGTTTATTTGCTTCATCAATTATTGCTTTAATTTGTCTAAAATAATTTAAGTTACTACTATATTCAGTGATTTGCTTGCTCTTTTCTTCAAGGAATCTTTCATTAATTCCTCTACCAATGAAGCTTTCATGATATAGTCTTGGATTAATCTTTTGAAGCGAATAATTACGATAAAGATCGCATTCTTTTGTAATTCCGTTTCCGCTTTCACGAGCTTCTTCGATATTTTTTGCTTTATAAAGTCTACCAATAAGGAAGTTTGTATAAGCTCTAGCACCATCATGATCTGTGATGATTTCTTCAGCAAGTGAACCTCTATCAGCATCAAATCCTTTTTCGATGATTTTTTCTTCATCAACAAGAGCTGTGCCATAGAATTTATATTCTTCAAGTAATTTTCTTAAAATTTTATATGTTGCAGCATAATATTTTGGAGCAACAAATAAATTAAATTTTTGTCCTGAAAGGAAACCTTCAATTGCATTTGACCAACTTAAATCATCAATATCAACTAAATCGGCATAAATTGAAACTTCAATCTTTTTACCGAATTGAGCTTGTAATTCTTGTTCAAGTCTTGCTTTAACCATAACAAGTCTAGCATCGTAAGCTTTTGTACCACTCTTCATGTCGTTTTCTTGCTCACGAATTGCTTTAATATTCTTTTCTAAATTTTGAATAGTTCTTGCTAAAGAAACTGCAAGTGAAGATATCTTATTTTTGTAAATAAGTAAGGCATCTCTAAAATCTTTAAGGGCTCCTTTATCAAGTTCGACAATATTTGATAAATAATTTTGTTTAAATGACGCTGTAACTTGTCTAATATCTTTTGAAGCTTCTTTAATTTCTTCAATTTCTTCTGCTCTATCTTCACCTAAAATATCAACATTAATTTTTTCTAAATTCTTAATTAATGCTTCTCCGCAATTTGCAAAATTGTTTGCATATCCATAAAGTGAGGTTTTAACAGTTGAAATGTTGTTTTGAATAGAATTAATTTTATCTGTAACGTCCTTCTTTTGACGTTTCAAATCTTCAGTAATTCTAACTGTATCATTTGATGCTTTATCCATGATGAGTCTGCTCTTACGAGTTTCAAGTTCTTCAAGATTTGCATCAAATTCTTTAAGTTCACCATCGATTTCGTCGATTCTTTTCTTATTATTTTCGATTTGTTTATTTAATTTTCTTAATTTATCGTAACTTTGCTCTAATTGGCATCTTTCTAAAATATATTGAGCAACAGTTAAACTTTCTTTTTGTTTTTTATAACTTGCATAAATATCATTGACTTCTTCAAGTCTTTTTACTCTCTTTTCAATATTAAAAGCTTCATTTTCAAGTCTCTTATATTGGAGAATATTATCTTGAAGAGCATCAAGTTCAATGTTTGCTTGAGGATCACAAACATATTCAGTAATAAATGTAGCAATGTCTGTAATTGGTGAGAAAGATGTAGCTTTCTTTAAAAGACTAAAATATTTATCTTTTAATCCACCAAATTTCTTCTTCATAAAGTCTTGATATTGACGATTACTATCGAAGAATTGGTATTGTAATGGATAATTTTCTTCAAAGAATTTATTAAGTTGTTTAATGTCTAAAGGAATATTGTTTTCAACAAATTCATTATCTGGAATCTTGCTATCAAGGAAGAAGAATTTGTGATCAATTGTTCCTTCGCTAAAAACATCAAAAACTATGCCCATAGTAAAATATGAGTCATGTAAAGTATCGTAATATTCGAGTGCAACGTAGCTTGTAAATCTACCATTTCTTAAATATTTAAAACCACCATCAACTGTATCACCAAGTTCTCCTCTTAAATAGCCAACAAGAGTACGTGATGATTTGTCCATAGCAGCTTTATTAAAATATTTTCCAGTTGTATCGCCAAGTAAAACAAGTTGAATAGCATCGATTAAAGTTGATTTACCAGAACCATTAACACCAGTTAAAAATACGATTGGACGAATGTCGATTGTTTCGTTCCAAAAATAATGCCAATTTATAATTTTTACTTTATTTAATTGTTTCATTAAAATGCCCCCTCTCCTTGATTACGAGAATTGAGTTCATCAAGAGCATTGCTCATAGCAACAATCTTTTCATTATCAAGAGCGTAAACAATACTTGGAAGAATGTAGAAAGAAACGTTTCCTTCATCATAATTTCCACTAACTTTAGAAATAATATTATGATTTGCTAAAAATCTTAATGAACGTGAAATTGATCTTCCGTTTAATTTTCTTCCTGGCATAGTAATTCCATCATCAATCATTGTTTTTAATAAACCTGGAGTAGTTAAATAGATTGCTTGATTAGTTGAATTTGATTCATTTTTATAATTTTCATAAATCAATCTTAAAGCAAAAAGGATAAGAGATGTTTCTCTATCCATTCTGATTCTATTTTCACCATAAAGATTTGTTAAAGCAACAACACCTAAAATAACATCTTTTTCAACGTTCCATCCGGCATATTTTAAATAGTCATTAACGACTTCAAAATAACGTTCTAAAAATCTATAATCAGGATTAATTCGAATAACTTTCTCTTTAGTATCGAAAATATCACGAACAATAAATCCTTTTAAAAGTAATTTGTTAACAACAGTAGAAAATTCATTTTGATCACTGCTTGGCATTTTTAAATAATCTTCAGTAAACATATTTTTCTACTCCTTTCTTATAAATTTGAAATTTGGAACGATGTATCCGTAAGAACGAATCTTTGTTTTATCAACTTCTTCAACCCAATAGAAGCAATTTTCATCATCTTTTTTAATAACAGCAAGAATTAAACAAATAAATGCATCAGTATCGACAATCGGGATTTCGGAAATATTGATTTCGTTTTTATCACCAAACGCTAATTCCATAAATCCATATACTTTTTCATCTGTGAAAATTAATCTAGTTTCTTCGATGAAATCGCTCATTAAGAAGTCTGCAGCATCATCGAATGAAACAAGTTCCATTGGAAGATCATCTTCTCTAATTTTTCTTAATATTGGAAGAGTCAACGAATCACCATTAATATAGCCTTGTTCATAGAAATAAATGCTGTCTTGCATTTTTGATAAAATTTTTCTTAAATTTCGAGGATCATTAATATTTTTTGCATATTCTTTGAGAATATTTTCTAAATGACCCTTAATAGTTTTGTCGTTGTTATTAAGATATAAAATCTTGTTGGCACTACTTTTTGTATAAGCGTTATTTTCTTTATCGATACTTGAAATTGTTAAATTGAGTTTTTCATAAGTATCTGTGATGTAGTTAATTTTTTCAATTACATCAGCTTGCATTGCTTCACGGGTTTCTGTTGGGTTAGAAACTTGAGCTTGTCTAATAATTTTTTCTCTTAAAATTCTATCGTTTAACCATCTATCTAAAATTTTGATAATAGGTCTTTTAAATTTAGCAACGCTATCAAAAGTTTTAAGTGGATGATAATATCTATCAACAATTTTGTTTTTATAAACATCAAAATAATCATGTAAAACACGATTAGTATCAAATAATTTTGATAACCTATTTTGGAAAATTCTAATTGAATGATTAATTGTAATAAGTTCAACTTTTAAACGTTTTGTATTATCGTAACATCTTGAAAGAGTTGCATACATAAGTTCATCTTGTTCTTCATCTTCAAGTTTAAGTTCACTATAAGTTGAATGAACAAGCGCCATGTATGGACTTTCTTCATCGCTAATAATATCTTTAAAAGCTTTCAAAATTAAAATTGAATATTGAGGCATGATGATGCTTTCTTCAAATGTGTCAGGATCCATCATTACATCAATCCAACCAGTTTCTTCTAATCGTTTAACAATATAAGAAGCTTTACCTGTTGCAGTCTCAGCTAAAAGAGAATTGTCTTCAGTAGAATCTAATTCTTCATCCTCATAAGAAAAATTTTCGAGTTCTTTACCTCTTTCTCTTAAAGTCTTAATGAAGTCACTTTTTTTGATAAAGGCTTCATCACTTTCAAGTAAACTATAAAGAACCATCAAACTATCAAGATAGATTGCTTTGTTCTTCCCACCAAATAATCCAAAATAATTTTCAGGTATAATATCAAATAAGTTCATAATACCTTAAAATTATATCATTTTAAGGTAAGCTATTAAATAATAAAAATTCGAATTTGTAAGAAAATTTTCAAAAAATTTTGTCTTTTCGTTTGCGATTTGCATATATTTTCAGTGATTTAATATTTTAAATTAATTTCGAAAATTAAATATGAAAAATGAAAATCGAATTTCAATTTCTGTTTTTAAAAATCGATTTTGAAAATCGAAATTTAAAATTAAATTTTGAAACAAAAATTAAAAAGAAAATTATGAATTTTCAAATAGAATTTTTGTTCTTTACAAAGTAAAGTCGTTGTGTTAATATTAATCACGCTGATTTGAAAGGAGGCAAACGAAATGTCAAGATATTGTCCAGTAACTGGTAAAGGACCATTAAGTGGTAACAACCGTTCACACAGTTTAAGAGCAACAAGAAGAAGATGGAACGTCAACTTACATACATACAGAGTCGAAATCGATGGTCAAGTTTGTAAAGTAAGAATGAGTGCTCGTGCTTATCGTACCCTCAACAAATCACTTAAAGAAAATTAATGATAAAAAAGCTTCCAAGTAAGGAAGTTTTTTTATTGCAAATTTATCCAAAAATTAGAAATAGATAATAAGTAGAATTGGAACGTAACTTAAAAATAAATTAAGTAATGTCCCCCACTCTAAAATTGCTAGATAGCATTTTTTTGGTCTATTAAAAGTTTCTGCATCTACTTTTACCATTCTAGCCCAATTTTTATAAGTAGGATTTATCATTAAGAAGAATTCAAAAATCATGATAATGATGAGTATAATAAACATTACAATTTGTAAATTTTGAGATGGTGCTCCTTTGACAAAAACAAAACTATCAGATGTAAAAAAGAACATATAAAGAGCATTTAAAGCTAAAGTCAAAGTGACAAATATTGTTGAAAAAACCATATGTAATTTAAATGCAGAAAGCTTAATAAAAGACACGATATTAAAAGTAATTAAGGCTAAAGAAATAACTCCAGCAAAAACAAAACAAGGAATTACTGAACCTCCATTTTGCTCGACCATAATCGCAAAAACAAATGAAGGTATAGCTAAAAATACACTGCCAGTTACTTGAACTGCTGGATATAAATAACTATATTTTTGATCACGTTTAAATCTATTTAATTCGTAAGGAAGATACGTCAAAAAATTGAACTTTGCTGAACCAGTTCTGTTAAATGCTTTGATCTCAAAAAATAACAAAGTTGCAAAACATAAAATTCCAAGTAATATGCAGCTGATAATGACATATTCCATAATTATTCAAACAATTTCTTGTAATCCTCTTCGATATTTTTACTCTTATAAAGATAGGTGCCACAAACTAATAAATCTGCTCCAGCTAAATTACAGTCGTGGGCAGTTTTATCATTAATTCCACCATCTACTTCTATTATATAATTTAAATCTAACTCACATCTAATTTCATCAAGTTTTTTAATTTTTTCAATTGCATTTGGATTGAATTTTTGACCACCAAATCCAGGTTCAACAGACATTACCAAAACTACATCAACTAGAAATAAGAAAGGCATAATTTCTTCGACAGTTGTCGCTGGTTTTATAGATAAGCCAACTTTAACATCTAAAGATTTTAAAAATTCAATTGTCTCTAAAACCTCATCATTTGATGAACATGCTTCGTAATGAAAAGTAATAATATCTGCTCCTGCTTTTTTAAAATCTGGAGAATATTTTTTTGGATCTGAAATCATCAAATGAACGTCATTAATTAAATTTGAAGCACTTGAGACACATGATAAAACAGGCGTTCCAAAAGAAATATTAGGAACAAAATGCCCATCCATAATATCAAAATGCAAAAATTTAACCCCTAAGGATTCTACTTTTTTAATTTCTTGTTCTAAATTTGCAAAATTCGCATTTAGAATTGATGGAGCAATCTCGATTCTTTTCATACTATTTATTTACACCAAATATTTTACCAAAAAATGTCCCTTTTTTCTTATTCTTGCTATCTTTTTTTAAAAATAAATTAATATCTCTTTTTATTTCTTCAACAGATTTATATCTTTTTTCCAAATCTTTTTCTAAACACTTCATGATTATTTTTTCTAATTCAACAGGAAGAGAAGGAATAATTTTTAAAGGTGAAGGCACTTCATCTTTAACTTGCATTGATGCGACTTTGCTTGGGTCATCATCATCAAAAGGTACTTTTGAAGTAACTATTTCATAAAAAGTAATTCCTAGAGCATAGATATCGCTTTGAAAAGAAGGTTTTTTACCATAGACAAGTTCAGGCGATAAATATTGGACAGTTCCCATAACTTTTTTGTTTTCATTAACATTTAATGGAGAATCAATTAATACTGAAATTCCAAAATCTCCAAGTTTAACCGTTCCATCATTTCCATAAAAAATATTTTGAGGCTTGATATCGCGGTGAACTATTTCTCTAGAATGAACTTCAATTAGTGCATCACAAATTTGAAGCATAATTGAACAAGCTTCATTAGGCCTAAAGCTCTTTTTATAATCCAAAATATCACGAAGAGTATCGCTTTTTATGAATTCTTGAACAATGTAAGGCATGTTTTCATGCTCGCCATAATCATAAATTTTAACTATGTTTGGGTGAGAAAAAGCTGCTGCAAATCTTGCTTCATTTTGGAATCTAATTAAATTTTCAATCTTATTTGCGGTATCAAATCTAATCATTTTTATAGCAACAGGTCTTTTAAAAATGATATCTCGTGCTTCATAAACTTCACTCATTCCACCATGGCCAAGTTCAGCAACAATTTTATATCTATCATTTAGAAAATCACCGATTCTAATCATTGATTGCCTCCCAAATGATAAGTGACATGTTATCACTTCCGCCATTATAATTTCCTAAACTAATGAGGGATTGCGCTTTATCTTCAACACTTAATTTAGTATTTAAAACATTTAATATATCTTTCTTTTTTATATTGTTATAGACTCCGTCGCTACACAAAAATATTTTTTCACCATTATAATTGTGTATTTTAATATCAATGGATACAGAAGGAAAAAGTCCTATTGCATTCGTTAAAATATGTCTTTGAGGGTGAGTAGCAACTTCATCTTCAGTAATCTGGCCAGAATGTAATAAAAAGTTTACATAAGTTTGATCTTCAGTTAATTGAACAAGGTCATTATTTTTTACCCAATAGATTCTACTATCTCCACAATTAACGGTAATCATCTTATTTTTGATTAATAAAACAAGAGCAAGAGTCGTCCCCATTCCTCTATAATCTTCATCTTTATCTTGAATGTTATAAATTCGAGAATTTGCAATTTTTATTACTTTTTGAATCCGTTGAGCAGCAAAAAAAGTATTAATAAAACCTTTTTTCTCTTTAAAAATTTCACTAATTATTTCAATAGTTTTTTCAGAAGCAAAATCACCTTTATTGTGGCCACCCATTCCATCTGCAACCATCATTAAAACGTTGCCAGCTCCATTAACGACAACTTTGCATTCATCTTCATTAGCAATTCTTATCTTGCCAATGTCCTTTTTGTAACTAAAATCACCAATGAATTTACTTTTTTTCATTTTTTGCTCTCAATTGGCCACAAGCCGCATCAATATCAGTTCCAAATTCTTTTCTTATAGTTGCGGTAACACCATTTTTCATAAGTGTATCAAGAAAATCATGAACAGATTTTTCATCACTTCTTCTATATTTGAGTTCGTTTACAGGGTTAAATGGAATTAAATTAACATATGCTAAAGTTCCCTTAATTAATTTTGATAATTCAATAGCGCATTCTTTAGAATCATTAATATCCTTTAATAATATATATTCAAAAGTTACTCTTCTACCTGCTGTTTTTTCATAAAATTTAACAGCTTCCATTAATTCATTAATATCATATTGTCGATTAATAGGCATGATTTTATTACGAATTTCATTATTTGGAGCGTGTAAAGAAATTGCTAAATTGATTTGAAGCCCTTCTTTTGCATATCTATAAATTTGAGGAACAATACCACATGTTGAAACGGTAATGTGGCGTGCCCCAATTGCAAAACCATAAGGATGGTTTAAAATTCGAATGAAATCTAAAACATTTTCATAATTATCAAAAGGCTCGCCAGTTCCCATGACAACAACGTGAGAAATACGACTATTTTCCTCTTTTAATAAATCATCAAGCACTAAAACTTGACCAACAAGTTCAGATACCTTAAGTTCCCTTTTCTTTTTTAATAATCCACTTGCACAAAAAGCACAACCCATATTGCAGCCAACTTCACTTGTTACGCATGCAACATTTCCATAGTTATATCGCATCAAAACAGTTTCAACTTTTGAACCATCAGAAAGTTCTAACAATAATTTTATTGTTCCGTCTTTACTAACTTGTTTTGTGAATATTTTTGGTTTTTCTAAAGAATATTCTTCTTTTAAAATATCTCTAAATTTGAGTGAAACATCACTCATTTCATCAAATGATCCTACTCTTTTTTCATAAATCCACTTAAAAAGTTGCGTAGCTCGATATTTCTTTTCTCCGCGGGCAACTAAGTGTTCTTCTAAATTTTGTAAAGTAAAATCATATAGATTAATCATTTTATTTTCTCTTTAATATGGCGTAATAATATACGCTATTTTCTTGTTCGAATGGGAAAAATAATTTTTCTCCAGCAATTGTGAAATTCTTATTTGATTGTAAGAAATCTCTTGTTCTAACATAAGTTTCTTTAATGTTAAAAGTTTGGACTAAATAAATTAAATAACCATCTTCAGCAACAAATTGAGCGATTTCATCTAACCCTTTTTGTTGATTTTGAATAATTGAATCTAATCGATTAGTATCGAATAAAATTCCATATTCTGGCGCTCTTCTTAATTGTTCAAGCTCGCTTGATTCAGGAGCATAAATGAAAACATTTTGTTTTTCAGAAATATGAGAAATTATTTCGCTTCTTGGCCCAACATATGTGCTTAAATTTGCTCCAGCTTTATTTTTAACTCTTAAGAAGAGATCAGAATTTACTTTTTCATTAGGAGATAAAACTGAAACTTTATTGTTTGCTAAATATTTATCAAAAAGAATTGGATAAAGCGAATTCTTTCCATCTGAATACATTGCAACAAATCCGTTTTGAACTTCAGGTAATTTTAATCCGAAATAATAATCAGCTTTTTGAATTGGAACCATTGTTCCATTTCTAACTAATTCATTTTTTCTTATGCTTGAATTTGATTTATATAGATATAAATTTCCTTGCAATTGTTCAAAATCGCCTAACTTTTCTTGATAATTTTCAGGTGCTAAAACTTTATTTAAATAGCCAAATTGTATTGGCATTTTTGTCATAGCATTAATTGTTTTTATAGCTATTTCATCGTCATATTGAGTGATTAAAGATTTGACAACCCAAACAGGTAAATTGTTTCTTGCACTTAAAAATCTAATTCTATTGCCGCCAACATTTTGTCTTAAAAATTCTCTTTTATCAGCAACAGCTAAATCCCGTTTTAACTTTGCATCATCATTAAATTTAACTTGATACAAAGCTAATTTTTGAGTCAAATATTTGATTGATTCTTTTTCATCTAACGCTTTTTTATAGCTGTTATTCATGTAAACAGAGCCAATATAAATTAAAGGTTCTTCATCCTTTACACCAAAAATTGAATCACCAATAACTGTAATCAAATAATAATTTCTTAAAAATAATCCAGCTAAATTTGATGAAAGTGCTGCTTCTTCTTTTTTTAATCCAACAGAATTTTGTTTTAAAGATGAAGAAAATGAATTCTTATCTTTAAGAACAGATTTTAGAATTTTGAAAGTTGTGTCATATATCTTCATAGAATCACTCCTGTTTCATCTTTTTTTCAAAATCTTCAAAGATGTTGCCTAAATAAGGTTCTTCCGTGTTCTCATCGCTTTCAAATTCTTCTTCAATTTCCTCGTCATTTTCAAAGAAATCAACAGTGTTTTCTTCAGTCATAAATCTAGGATGTGTAGGATCAATGAATTCATAACGATTGTCTTGAGAATAATAATAAAATTCGATTGCTAAATTAACACAAGCATCAAGCATGTATTCACGAATAACTCTTACAGCTTTATCTTCTAAGACTTTTACTTTTGAAGGCGCATTTACTTTTACTAAAACATTCCAAGTATTTTGCTCGACACCATCATGAATATAAAGACATTCAGGAGCATAAAAATTTACATCGTCAACTTGCACTTCGTAAAGAGCTGCAATCTTGCTAGTCATTGCCTTTGAAATTTGTCTAACTATGAAGGGATCAACACCAATAATAGAAATAGTAATCATAAAATACCTCTTAGATAATAATCATAGATTATTATGATATTTTTTTCAATTTAATTATAAAAAAATCCCTTAATTTCATATTATTTTCCAATTTTTTTGATTTTTAATATGAATAAGGGTTTAAATTTATCTTTACTTGAACTTCATTCTCGTTTTTATATGACTCAATTAGAAGTTTTACATCTTCATGAATTACATTAAATTTTTTATATTTGATGAAAACGTTATTAGAGAAAATCTGACCAAGTTTATTAAGCTTAGAAGGACCTAAAACTTGCACATCTTTTAGGTTTAAACTCTCAAAATAATTTTTAATTATTGTTGAATATTTTAAAACCATATCTTCTTTTTTAGATTTAATAGAAAAAGAAAGTACATTCATAAACGGAGGATAATCACTCATTTTTCTTCTTCGTATTTCAAGATCATAAAATTTATCATAATCTTGGTTTGCAGCAGTTTGAATTACATAATTATCAACATAAGATGTTTGAATGATTGCTTCTCCTTGCTTTTCAAATCTACCAGCTCGTCCAATAGTTTGTGTAATTAATGAAAAAGTCATTTCATTACTTCTATAATTTGGAAAATTAATTAAAGTATCAGCGTTTAAAATTCCAACAAGTGAAACATTTTTAAAATCATGACCTTTACTTACCATTTGTGTTCCAATTAAAACTTGATATTTTTCTTCGTTGAAATTTTTAAGAATTTCTTCAATTTGATATGTCTTATTTGCACGATCACTATCAAGAATTAAGTAAGGAACATTGAAGAGTTTTTTAAATTCTTCTTCAACTTTTTCAATTCCAAAATTACCGAATTTAAAAAATCTAGAATTACATTTTGGGCAGGTATCAGGTTTTCTTATTTTATATTCACAATGATGACAATATAAAATATTTTCTACTCTGTGATAGTGAAGTGGCAAATTACAAGTTGGACATTTAAAAGTTTCGCCACATTCTCTACATTGAAGGTTATTTGAATAGCCTCTGCTGTTTATTAAAAGTATTACTTGTTCTCCTTGAGCAATAGTTTCTTTAATTTTTTTAATTAAAGGTAATGAAAAAACACTGCTTTTATATGAAAACATATTTTTATCGTTTTTATCTACGACATAAACATTTGGTAATTCAACATCATAATATCGATTTTTTAATTCGACTAATTTGATTAATCCTTTTTTAGCTTTCGCCATTGTTTCAATTGATGGAGTTGCGCTTCCTAAAACTAATTTTGCATTATTTGATTTCGCTCTCATTGAAGCAACATCTTTTGCGTTATAAAGAAATCTTTGGTCGTCTTCTTTATAGCTTTCATCATTTTCTTCATCAATTATGATTAAACCTAAATCTTTCAAAGGTGCAAAAATTGCACTTCTTGTCCCAACAACTATATCCGCGTCTCCTCTAGCGATTCTACGATATTCATCGTATCTTTGAGCAGGTGAAAGGGAAGAATGCAAGACGGCTACACCATCACCAAAATATGAAATAAGTCTAGAAATCATTAATGGGGTTAAGGCAATTTCAGGAACTAAAACCAATGATCCTTTTTTATCTTCTTTAGCTTTTTCAATCAATTTTATATATACTTCTGTCTTGCCAGATCCAGTGACACCTTTTAATAAAAAAGTAAAATATTCTTGTTCATTAACAATTTCATCAAAAGCAAATTGTTGCTCATTTGTTAAAGTAATTTCTTTTTCATAATCAAAAGTTATAAGTGGTTTATATCTATTGGCTTCAACTTTTTCAATTTCAATAATTCCTTTTGAAATTAATTCATCCAAAGTTTTAGTTTTTGATAATTTATTTCTTTGCAAAACAAGTGAATTTTCAAATTTTGAGATGAGTTTTGAAGCGTTTTTGCTCAAATTTTTATAATTTATTTTTTCTTTATTTAATTTATAAAATTCATCATATTTAATTTTTGGTCCATTTAAAGCTACGTGTTTTGGTTTCATTGAATTAGGCAACATTGTTTGCAAAACACCAATAAGCGGAAAGAAATAATGTTCAGATAATTGATTGGCTAAATCCCATAATTCTTTATTTACAATTGGTTTTTCATCTAAGATTCCTGAAATAGGTTTAATATCAAAACCAAGACGTTTAGAATACTCCTCTAAATTTTCTTTTAATTCAAATGAGTCAATAACAAAACCAACAATCTCTTGGTGATTGAATTTAATAAAAACACGAACTCCAATTTCAACTTTATTTTCACTTGAATAAAGAAATTCGCGATTAAGTTTTAAAACAATATGTTCAACTAATATTTTAAGTATGTACATTAACTAGATTGATTTTGATTTAATAATTTTTGAAATTTCGTTAGCCGCTTGTTCAGGCGTTTCGTTAACGACTTGGTACATATATAAATTTGATAATTTCAATTCTTTCCTTGATTTGGCTAATCTTTCTTGAATTACTTCTTCTGATTCAGTTTGTCTTCCTCTGATTCTTTCTTCTAAAGCTTGTGATGAAGGAGGTAATAAAAAAATCGAAACAAATTTTGGGTCATCTGAAAATTTCTCCATAACTTGTTTAGCTCCATTAGTTTCAATCTCTAAAAGGACATTTTTGCCTTCGTTACGCAATTTTTCAACGTAACTTCTAGGAGTTCCATAACTGTTTCCAACAAATCTTGCATATTCGAGCAATTCACCATTTTTAATATTTTCATTGAAGGTCTCTTTGCTGACGAAAAAATAATCTTCTCCATCAACTTCTCCATTTCTTGGCTTACGAGTTGTCATAGAAATTGAAAAAGCTAATTTCAAACTTTCGTCTTCCATTAAAACTTTTCTAACAGTGCCTTTTCCAACACCACTAGGTCCACTTAAAACAATCAAAAGTCCCTTCATATTGGATAAATTATAAATAATTTTAATTTGATAATCAAATCACTTATAATTTGTATATGCTTGTTAAAGAAAAATTTGTTGAAATTGTCTCAAACATTAACAAAGATTTGAGAGGAAGTTATTTAAATAGAATCGAATGTTTATCAGAATTCGATTACATTTTTAGATTCTCTAGGTCAAAATCAAAATCGATTTTTATCTCATTAAATTCGAAAAATCCTTTTGTTACTCTTATTGACGAACGATATACATTTTCTTCTACTTCTTCTTTTTATCAAAAAATTAAATTTAAACTTGCAAACTCTTGCTTGATAAATGCATCAACTGTAAATGATGATAATATCCTTTCTTTAGAATTTAGCAAAATTAACGATACTTATGACAAAATACATTATTTTTTGATTTTTGAAATTTTTAAATCTAATGCAAATTTGATTTTGCTTAATGAGGACAAAATAGAAGAAGCTTTCCGCTTTAGAGGAATAGATACAAATCATCCTATTTTAAAAAATGTAAAATATTTGCCACCAGAAAAACTGAATTTTTCTAAAGAAGTTAAAGAAAAAGACGAACAATATGAAAAATTTTATGTTCAAAATCTTGAATCGCTTTATGTTGCTTCAAAATATAAGGAAATTTCTTTAAATATAAAAAGGAAAATAAAATCATTAAATAAGAAATTAGAAAAAATCAAAGAAGATCAAGATGAGGCGACAAAAAATTTAAAATATAAAAATTATGGTGACCATTTTTTAACAATAATGGATGAGATAAAAAGAGGTGACTCTTATTTTGATTATTATGGTCAAAAAATCAAAATTAATGAAAATTTTTCTCCTTCTCAAAATTTAAATCAACTTTATAAAACATATAAAAAGGCAAAGCAAACACTTATATCATCCAAAGATTATGTTGATAAAACTGAGCATGAAATTGATTATTTAAATTCTGTTTTTGCCTCTCTTCCTTTCTATAACGAGAACGATTATCAAGAATTAATTCCAGAATTAATTGAAAAGAAATTATTAAAAACTGCAAAACAAAAAGCTCCGAAAAATTTAAAAAACGCTGCAAAACCTTATTATTTAATCCATAATGGAGTTAAAATTGGTTTTGGAAAAAACAGTTTACAAAACGATAATTTAACTTGGAAATTTGCCTCAAGAAATGATTATTTTTTACACACAAAAAACGAACACGGGAATCATGTAATAATTTTTTCAAGCGAACTTACTGATGAAATATTAGAATTTGCTTGTGAGTTTTGTGCATTTTTAACTGGTCACAATGATGGGGAAATTATAGTGGCAAAATGTTCAACAATAAAAAAAGGATCAGAACCTGGCTTAGTTAAGCTCTCAAGTTACGAGTCCTATTTAATCAAAAATTTAAAATATGATTTTTCTTCTTTAATTAAAGAAGCTAAACGTTTTTAGTTTCTTCTTCTAAAAAATCTTCACCTTTTATAGTTTCTCTAGTAGCTAAACCATAAAAATTTCTTTGTCTTAAAGCTTCATAAACTATGATGGCTACGGTATTTGAGACATTTAAACTACGAGCGCTAATGACCATTGGAATTCTAATGGTTTTTTCATAATTCTCTCTTAAAATTTCATGAGGGATACCGGTTGATTCTCTTCCAAACATGAAATAAATATCTTCTGTTAAATTTGAATAATCGTTTTGAGTATAAATATTTTTAGAATATCGAGTGACATAATAAATGTTTGCATCACTATATTCCTTTAAAAAAGAGTCATAATCCTTAAAATATTCATAATCAGTTTCTTTAATATAATCCATTCCAGCACGTTTAAGCGATTTATCATCTAACTCAAAAGAAAGGGGACCAATAATAATCAGTTTCCCTTCAATTGCCATAGCTGTTCTAAAAATATTTCCAACATTACTTGGCTTTTCTGGTCTATATAAAATTATTCCTAACATAAAAATAGTTCAGTTTTGCAAGATTTTTAATTAAATTTGGTATTTTTATATAATTCAATTGCTTCTTCGATAACTTGTTTTGCAACACCAGAATTATCAACATCTCCTGTTTTAACAACAAGATTTTCTAAATTTTTATAAACATCAAAGAAGTGTTTTAATTCTTCTGCAACATGTACTGGGATTTCAGAAATATCATTGTAACAATTGTAATAAGGATCATGTAAAGGGACTGCAATAATCTTTGAATCTCTTTTTCCTCCATCAAGCATTTCTAATACACCAATTGGCTTACATTCAACAATTGTGCTTGGAGCTAAAGAGTCGCTGCATAATACTAAAACATCGAGTGGGTCACCATCATCACAATAAGTTAAAGGGATAAAACCATAATTGTGAGGATAATGTGTAGAAGTATATAAAATTCTATCCATTTTAATAACACCAACTTGTTTATCAAATTCATATTTTATTTTTGCACCTTTTGGAATTTCAATAAAAGCATAAAATGTGTTAGGTGTAATCGACTTTTCATCAAAATTACTAAATAATTTAATTAAGCCTTCGTACATAATTATTCTCCTTCTTTTGCTCTTACATAATTGTCAAATTCAAAGAGTTCATCGAGTGTTTTAAACTTTGCAAACACAAATGAATCGCCCATGTCATCTCTAATCGCTTTAGCATATCTTCCATAGAAACAGATATTATTTTTATAATTCTTTAAAACATCTTCAAAAGAATGTTTGTATTTTAATTCATCTCTTCTGCTGATTGCACATGAAAAGAACTTTTCATGATTCATATATTCACGATTTTCATCATATGCGATGCTTTGTGCATATATATTATAACAATTTATAGAATTTGCGAAATTAATTAAATCAGGTGTAAAGCCTCCAGCAGGTCTCATATTTGCTTCAAGAGCAACAATTGACCCTTTCTTTCCTAAATAAGCATGGTCAGAATTTAATTTAAAAAATTCAAGATGGAAAAATCTATTTTGAACATTAAAAGATTTTAAAGTTTTAATTCCCGCTTCAACAAGTTCTTGAGGAACTTTATCTGTTGGAACACAATAATACATATCATCTAATTTTTCATTTACAATCTTTGAATTATCATTAATAAAAACATGATGTGTGTAGAATAATGGTTCGGCTTTTGAATTAGTTATTCCATCAAAAGAAATTATTTGTCCATCAACAAATTCTTCAATAATATATGGTTTATGAGGGTCTTTATTATTGAAAAAAGCCTGCAAATCCTTAATATTTTTTATTTTATAGGTATCTTGTGCACCAACTCCATTATCAGGTTTTGCAAATATCGGATAGCCAACTTCTTTAGCAAAAGCTTCTACTTTTTCAAAAGAAGTATCAAGTGTCCATCGAGCAGTTTTTACCCCAGCTTTTTCATAAAAATATTTCTCAAGTGATTTTTGTTTATAATTTTTAATTGTTTCTAAATTAGGTCCAGTAGTAATACCAAAAATTGTTCTCATTTTTGCATCTTGCTCTAACCAATATTCATTATTACTTTCAATATAATCAATTTCTCCGTATTTATCTTGGAAATAAGAAATTGCTTTAATTAGCGCTTCATCATCAGATAAATCGTAGCAATAATAATATTCTTCAAGAGAGCCTTTTACCTCATCAGCAAGCTCAAACCATGGGCAATCACCAATTCCAAGTACATTGATTCCGCAATCTCTTAAAGCAATGCAAAATCTCCGATATGATTCAGGAAAATTCGGAGAGATAAAGATAAAATTTTTCATAACGATACCTACCTAGTTTAAAAGTTTTAATCTATTAAGTGCTTTCTTTAAGCTAAAAGAAGCATTTTCATATTCAACTGAATTTTTATTATCAATTGAACCTAAAATTTCTTCCGCTCTTTCTTTTGCTCGTGTTATTCTAGCAAGATCAAGTTCATCTTCTCTTTCCCGTGTATCTGCTAAAATAACAGCTTTATTATTTCTAAAATTTAAAATTCCTCCACTTATTGCATAAACTACTTTTTTATCACCGATTGAATAATAAAAATAGCCAATATGAAGTAAGGCAACAACTGGTTGTCTATTAGGAAGAATACCTAATACTCCAGAATTTGGAACATCGACATAGACTGTATCTACATCAACATATTCTTCTTTACCATCAATTGAAATTATTTCTAAGTGGATTTTCTTTTCCATTATTTAAGATCTCCAGCCTTCTTAACTACATCTTCAATCGTTCCACAATATAAAAATGCTGCTTCTGGATATGAATCATATTCGCCACTTAAAATTGCCTTAAATGAACGAACAGTATCTTCAACTTTTACATAAGCACCCTTATATCCAGTATAGGCTTCAGCAACGTGGAATGGTTGAGAAAGGAAATTACGAATTCTACGTGCACGATTAACAATAATCTTGTCATCATCACCTAATTCTTCCATACCTAAAATTGCGATAATATCTTGTAATTCTTTATATCTTTGTAAAATTTTAATAACGCCTTGAGCAACAGCATAATGTTCTTCACCAACAACTTTTGGATCAAGAATATTTGATGAGCTTTCAAGAGGATCAACTGCAGGATAAATACCAAGTGATGCAGTATTTCTATCCAAAACTGTTTTTGCATCAAGGTGTGAGAATGTTGTAGCAGGCGCAGGATCAGTTAAGTCATCTGCAGGAACATATACTGCTTGAATTGAAGTAATTGATCC
>AUXO010571401.1_pt1 | contig 41332 bp, 32 predicted proteins | sample 768731 | NCBI WGS metagenome assembly AUXO01 (sample SAMN02715735, study PRJNA202380) | gut metagenome | biome: sheep rumen | host: Ovis aries | place: New Zealand: Palmerston North | reverse complement strand
TCCATCCAGTTGTTCTCCAAACGGAACACCTGCTTGTGCCCCTCGAAGTTCTTGTCATAAGTGGCATCCCAGCGCACCTGCACCATCAGGATCATGGCTGCGGCAAATGCCACACTCATACCTATTATATTAATCAGCGTAGAAACGCCTGTCTTTCTGAATAATTTCATGGTTTAAAATACTAATACATCACTGTCTCCATACGTTTCATACCCAGAGGTAATCACCTTTTCTCCTGGCTCTAAGCCTTCCAGCACCTCGTAGTACTGTGGGTTCTGTCGGCCGATGCGGATTTCACGCTTCACGGCCTTGCTGCCGTCCTTGCTCATCACGTAGATCCACTTTCCTCCGGTCTTCTGGTAGAAGGTACCCCGAGGGATGATGATGGCTTCTTCGGGCTGTCCCAGCTGCAGGTTCAGGTAGTAGGTCTGACCGGCACGGATGTTGTCTGGTTGCTCCCCAGCAAACTTGAAATCGGCCTTGAACTTGCCGTCTCGTACCTCCGGATACACTTTCCGGATAACGGTGGAGAAGGTGTCGCCCTGACGCTCAAAGGTAGCCTCCAGCCCCGCAATGACGCGGTCGATGTAGTGCTCATCTATCTGAGCCTCCACCTTATAGTTGCCCACGGAGTTGATCTGTCCTATCTTGGTTCCGCTGGCGATGGACTGACCCAGCACCACATCCAGCAGACCCAGCTCTCCGTCGATAGGAGCCTTCACGATGAGGTTCTCCTTCCTGCGGCGAATCATCTGCATGTTCAGCACCATGTTCTCCAGACTCTCCTCCATACGGTCTATCTGGGTGCCTCGGTAGAGGCTGTCCTGCTTGGAACGCTGACGGATAAGGTCGTGTTTCTGCTGTGCCAGGCGGTAGTCCTCCTGTGCTTTCAGGTAGTCCTCCCGGGCTATCAGCTTATCATTATAGAGTGCCTTCTGCTGTTCGTAGGCCCTGCGCATACGATCCACCTGGGTGCTGTACTCCAGCTCGTTCTGACGGATGTCCAGCTTCTGCTGCTCCATCTGAATCTGAGTGTTTCGGAGGATATTCTCCTTCTCTGCCAGTTCAGCCTCGGAGTTCAGGATCTGCAGGTCCAGATTGTCGTTAGAGAGCACCAGGATAGGGTCTCCAGCGCTGACCTTGGAGCCCTCCTCAATGAGGATTTTCTCCACGATACCCCCTTCCTGAGGGCTGAGCTGAATGGTAGTCATGGGTTGCACACGTCCGCTGATGCGAATATAGTCATTGAATTCCCCTTTCTGTGCGGTAGAGACCACCACAGCGTCCTTATCCACCCGAAGGGTCTTGTTGTTTGGTCTGGCTATCAGGTAGGTGATGAAAGCCAGGAGCAATGCTCCGAACCAGTAGGGGAGTGCCTTCTTGGTGAATGCCACCCTCCAGCCTTTTACCTTTTCAATTGTCTTATCCATATCTTTATTGTTCTATATAATCTATACCATTGTAATATTTCACTACTGCCTGTTTGATGAGGTACTTGAAGAGGGAGTTCATCTCATCGGCCTGAGCCTTCAGGTAGTTGTTGTTCGCTGTCTGGAACTCCAGTGGGGAGATCAGTCCCTGCTCCAGTTTCTTCCGGTTCAGTTCATAAGCCTCGGCCTGTACCTCAGCCTTCTGCTGAGCCTGCAGGTAGGCAGTGGCACTACCGTCACGGTCCTGGATGGCTCTGCGCACTTCCGACTCAATATCCCTGCGTTTCTGCTCCAGTTCTGCCGTGGCTTTTTGGTAGGCATGCTTTTTCTTGGAAATCTTGGAATGCCGGCTCAGACGGTCCCAGAGCGGGATGGAGAGGCTCACCTCCACATACTCACCTCGGTTGTTTTTAAACTGGTCTTTAAAAGGTGCGGTCTCTGCCCCCTGGTAGGTATAGTAGCTGGTGCTCCATCCGGCATAGATACCGATGGAAGGCAGGAGCTGCCATTTAGCCGTGCTCAGTTCCCTGCGGGCATTCTGCTCCTGCCACTGGGCAATCTTCACTCCGGGATTGTTGGCCAGGGCATAGTCCACTACACTCTGTGCATCTGTTCCCTTTTCTTCCAGGATATTCTCTTGCAGGGTGGAGGCAGGGGTGGAGAGTTCGTTCAGGTTGGTGGGAATCACCAGTTCCTCCTCTTCTGGCCAGAACATCAGGTCGGAGAGAATCATCTTCTGGTCCAGGTACATGTTGTGAGTGTTGGTGTAATCGTACTTCCGGTCGGCCAGGTCAGCTTCCATCTGTATGACGTCGGCATGTCCCTTCTGCCCCAGCTCCTCCTGACGGCGAGCTTTCAGAAGCGACTGTTCCGCAGCTTCCACCTGTTCCTGGTACACATCGGCCAGACGCTTGTAGTACACCACGTTATAGTAGGCTTCCATCACAGCCAGGCAGATATCAGCCTCCACCTGGTCCTGCTGGGAATGAGCTATCTGCATGCCCGTCTTGGAAATTTTATAGTTGTTCACTGCCTGGAACCCGTCGAAGAGGTCGTACCCCACACTCACGCCGTAGTTGTTGTGGAACGACGTGGTATTAAAATAGGTATTCGTCTGCGGGTCGATGCTACGACCGAAGTTGTAGTAGGCATACGTTTGTCCGGAGATGGTAGGGGTGAACAGAGCCAGAGCCGCGTCACGACGGGCAATCTGGGCATCACCGATGTCTGCCTTCTGGATACGCATCTTCGTAGAGTTAGAGATGGCATAAGCCATACAGTCCCGGAGGGTCATCACCTTCTCCGGAGCCTGTTCCTCCTGTGCCCAGGCAGAAGCCCCCATCAGTTTTCCGGCTGTAGCGAACAGGACTGTTATGAAAATCTTTTTTACCATAGTCTGATTTTTAATCTTTATGCCAAACTTAAAACACTTCCCGTGCCAAACTTGTAAAATGCTGAAATACAGGAATATGAGAAAATAGTAAAGGTGTAAAATGTTGTAAAACACTTTACACCTTTTACACTTTCTTTACAGTGTGGAAAATTATAGGAACCGCAGTTCAAAGACGGTTTGAGAAGCATCGCTCTTCAAGAGATTGATGCTACCGTTGTGGTTGCGCATAATCTGTCTAGAGATACTCAGACCGATGCCGGAGCCCTCCTTCTTGGTGGTGAAGAACGGGATAAAGATTTGCTCCTGGCTGCTCACAGGGATAGGTTTGCCATCGTTCCCCACCTGGATAATCACCTCATCGTCTTTTCCCAGCTGGGCTGTGATGCGGATGTGCTTAGCCTCTGCCTGGAGGGCATTTTTTATCAGGTTGATGAAAATCTGTGAAATCTGCCCCTCATCGGCATAGATCATGAGGTCCGGGTCTTGAGGGTGATAGGAGCAGACAGCCCCGCACGAAGCCACAAACTCGCTGTTGAGGCCGATGACCTGGTTCATCAGCTCCTGCAGCACCAGGGCCTTCCTTACCGGTTTAGCCACCCCGCTGAGCTGACGGTAGGTCTGCACAAACCCAATCAGGTTCTTGGAACTGTCCGAGATGGTTTCCAGTCCAGCCTTCACATCCAGCTCACTGTGACCGTTCTCATCCATGGACTTTGCCAAGGCATCGCTCAGGGAAGAGATAGGAGCCACCGTGTTCATGATTTCATGCGTGAGCACCCGGATAAGTTTGGTCCAGGAGTCCTGCTCATGAGCCTGACGCTGCCTCTCAAAGATGACACGGATACGGTTCAAGGTGCGGTTGAACTTGTTCTTGTCCTGGAAACGGAAGTTGAGCTCCCCATCCTCCAGGGCATCCATCATATAAGCTACTTTCTGGATATCCTTATGGCGTGTATGCAGCACAGCAACCACCGCCACCACGACTGCGACGATGATTGCTGTTACTATGAGGTGCCATAGGGTAAACGTCATAGGCCGTATTTTTTTAGTTTAGCATAGAGGGTAGGCCGGCTCACTCCCAGCATCTTGGCTGCAGCGGAGATGTTGCCTCCCGTCCGTGCCATGGTATCCCGTACAATTCGTTCCTCATCAGCCTCGCTGATGGCCTTGATGGTGGCTGTGCCAGTCGTTCTGCCCGAGGTTCCCTGGTCCAACTGGATATCTTTGCTTCCTAAGATAGTTCCTTCGGAGAGGATGACCGCCTTCTCGATGCAGTTCTGCAGCTCCCGGATGTTGCCACTCCAACGGTAGTTGCGTAGCATCTCTTCAGCCGATTCATCGAACCCATTCAGGGGACGGTGGTATTTTTCCGCATATCGGGACAGGAACATCTGTGCCAGTGGAACGATGTCTTCCTGCCGTTCCCTGAGCGGAGGCAGGGCAATGTGCACCGTGTTGATACGGTAGTAGAGGTCCTCCCGGAAACGACCTTCCCTGACTAAGGCATCCAAGTCCATGTTGGTAGCACAGATAAGACGGATGTTCACCGGTTTAGCCTCCGTGCCACCCACCCGCACGATGCTCCGGTTCTGGATGGCCCTGAGCAACTTAGCCTGCAGGTGCAGAGGAATGTTCCCTATCTCATCCAGAAAAAGTGTGCTGCCGTCGGCCTGCTCGAACTTTCCGGCATGATCCGCATGGGCATCAGTAAAAGCCCCCTTCACATGACCGAAGAGCTCGCTTTCAAAAAGCGTTTCCGTGATGGCACCGGCATCTACAGCCACCATGGATTTTCCGCTACGCAGGCTGTGCGCATGGATTTCCTGTGCCAGCACATCCTTTCCGGTACCGTTCTCACCCGTGATGAGCACGGTGGCATCGGTAGGAGCTATCTTGGTGATGGTTCTCTGGATGGCCTTCATGGAAGGACTGGTGCCCCAGAACATGGGGGTAGGAGAAGGAGCTGCGGAACCCTGCTTGGGACGGGCATCCCGGTGCAGAGCCTTCCGTGCCTTATCCCGTGCAGCACCCAGGACCTCCACCAGTTTCTGGTTGTCCCAAGGCTTTACGATGAAGTCGAATGCTCCCCGTTTCATCCCTTCCACAGCCAACTGGATATCGGCATAGGCCGTGAAGAGCACCACCTCTACATCGGGAGCCATCTTCTTCAGCTCCGAAGTCCAGTACAGTCCCTCGTTACCCGTATTGATGGACGTGTTGAAATTCATATCCAGCAGCACCACATCCGGACGGAACTGTTCCAAAGCCCTGATGAGGGTGGCAGGTGAGGGGATGGTCTTTACCTCTGCGAAATACAGAGGCAGGAGAATCTCCAGCGCCTTACGGATGCCAGCATTATCGTCTACAATCAGTATCTTTCCAATTTTTGAAGCCATAAAAAGTGTGCATTTGTTTTCCTCGGAGAAAGGACAATACCTGTGCCGAAATCTCTATCGGTCTGGCTATCAACCCTTTCTATATTTTACCCGGGTAGCAGATGTGTAAAGAACTTTACAACATTGTAAAGCGATTTTACACTTTTCCTTTACAACCCCAGAACAAAGGTACAAAGAATAATTCAAACCAGTGAAGAAAGTGATTCCAGATTTGTTTTTGTGGCTGAAAATTATTAACTTTGTAGTAATTAATTCGGAAAAATGCTATGAAAGACGGAATACAGAAATACATGCTGCTGATAGCTGCAGTTTTCTACACAGGACTGGCAGTGGGACAACCCTGTACCATCACACAGATGAAGACGGAGTATCTAGTGAACCCTCTGGGACTGGACAACCCTCATCCACGGCTTACCTGGCAGATGCAGGACAGCAGAGCCGGAGCCCGTCAGACCTCCTACCAGGTTTGGGTGGGAACAGACTCCCTGGCCGTGCTGAACGAGGATGCCAAGGTGTGGAGCACTGGTAAGGTAAAGAATGGAACTACCTTGCTTCGGTACCAGGGTGCACCACTGAAACCCTATACCCGATACTTCTGGAAAGTGGAGGCAGGCGACCTGAACGGAGCTAGCGTACAGAGCCCTGTGGCTTCGTTCGAGATGGGGCACATGGGTATGATGCACTGGCAGGGAGCCTGGATTAGCGACGGGGAAGACATTGACAAGCGTCCGGCTCCTTACTTCCGTAAGTCTTTCGAACTGCGAAAGAAGATTCAGACGGCACGGGCCTACATCGCTGTGGGAGGACTCTATGAACTGTATGTAAACGGACAGCGGATAGGCGACCACCGACTAGATCCCCTCTATACCAATTATGACAAACGGAACCTGTATGTGACCTACGACATCACCGCCCAGTTGCAGCAGGGAAAGAATGTGCTGGGGGTGCTGCTTGGGAACGGCTGGTACAACCATCAGGCACTAGCCGTGTGGAACTTTGAGCGGGCACCTTGGCGTAACCGTCCTGCCTTCTGCATGGATGTACGTGTGACCTATACCGATGGCACTACAGAGGTCATCCCCACAGACCTGAGTTGGAAAACTTCAAGTGGACCGCTTATCTATACCAATATCTATACTGGTGAGCACTACGACTTCCGGTTGGAACAGAAAGGTTGGAATACGGTGAACTTTGATGACAGTCAGTGGAATGGGGTAGGTTATCGGAAAGCTCCTTCAGGTAACATCACTGCCCAGCAGGCGGTACCTATCCGTGCAGTGGAGGCTATCCCCACTGTAAACCTGAGGAAATTCAATGACACAAACTATGTATTTGACTTTGGTCGGAATATGGCTGGGGTAACCCATGTGAAGCTAAAGGGAAACTCCGGAACTAAGGTAAAGTTGATTCATGGGGAGCGACTATATGCTGACGGGCATGTGGACCAAAGCAACATAGATGTCTATTATACGGGCGATAAAGAAAAGGAGCCTTTCCAAACCGATATCCTCTATCTGGACGGAGAAGAGGATGAGTTCATGGCTCCGTTTAGCTATAAAGGATTCCAGTATGTGGAAGTGATTTCTGACCAGCCTTTGGAACTAGACAAAGGGAGCATCACGGCATATTTCGTGCATAGTGATGTGGAGAAAGTGGGGTACATCAGCTCGGCTAGCAAACTGGTGAACCAACTCTGCTTTGCCACCGATAATTCTTATCTCTCCAACTTGATGGGATACCCCACCGACTGCCCACAACGTGAAAAAAACGGATGGACTGGTGATGGGCATCTGGCTATAGAGACCGCCCTATACAACTTCGATGGAATCACGGTTTATGAGAAGTGGCTGGCGGACCATCGGGACGAGCAGCAACCCAATGGTATGCTTCCAGACATTATCCCTACCAGCGGATGGGGATACAGCATGGACTGTGGTTTAGATTGGACCAGCACCATCGCCATCATTCCGTGGAACCTATACCTGTTCTACGGGGACCTGAAACCACTGGCCGACAACTATGAGAACATGAAACGCTATGTGGACTACGTGGAGCGCACCAGTGACGGACTCATAACCAACTGGGGACGTGGCGACTGGATTCCGGTGAAAACGCCATCGGACAAGAAACTGACAAACTCATGCTATTTCTACAAGGATGCCTGCATCCTACGTGATGCAGCCCGTTTACTGGATAAACTGGACGACTATGCCTATTATGCCGACTTGGCAAAACGCATCCGCAAGGCTGTGAACGATAAGTATCTAGACCAGGATAAGGGGATATATGCCAGCGGCAGTCAGACGGAACTTAGTGTTCCCCTGCACTGGGGATTGGTACCAGACGAATGTGTGGAGAAGGTTGCAGCTAACCTGAATCGGAAAGTGGTGGAAAACGACTTTCATCTTGATGTGGGTGTGCTGGGTAGCAAGGCCCTGCTGAATGCCTTGTGCATGAACGGGTATCCTGAAACAGCCTATAAAGTGGCCGTGCAAGACACTTACCCATCCTGGGGATGGTGGATGGTGAACGGGCATACTACCCTGCTGGAAAACTGGGATCTAGAGGCAGCGCGGGACGACTCCAACAATCACATGATGTTCGGGGAGATAGGGGCTTATTTCTACAAGGGATTGGGTGGCATCTACCCAGATCCTGCTAAACCAGGCTACCGGCACATCATCCTGAAACCCTACTTCGTGAAGGAGATGGGACAGTTTGAGAGTCGGTTCCGGGGACCACAGGGAGAGATAGTTTCCAAGTGGCAATTCAAAGGAAAGAAGGTAACTTACACGGTGATTATCCCAGCCAACAGTACAGCTACCTTGACACTTCCTACGAATGTGCAGGGAGAGCATCAGCACGAACTGAAAGCTGGCACCCATGTGTTCACCCTGAAGGTGAAGTGAAATAAAAAAGAGGAGATTCCTGAAGAAATCTCCTCTTTTGTGCGCCTGATAGGACTCGAACCTACACGCCGCGAAGCACTAGATCCTAAGTCTAGCGTGTCTACCAATTTCACCACAAGCGCAGGGGTGCTTTTAAGATAGCGGGTACAAAGGTAAGGATTTTTTTTTGTCCGCCAAAAAAATGTTCTTAATTCTTCAAGAAATCGCGGGCAAATTCTATTAAGGTGTCCTTATTCTTCAGTAGATCCTCTATTTTCATGCCGACGTTTATATCCGGTGCAATACCAAATTCTGTGTGATTCTTATTGACATCATAGATAGGGCAGGCAGAGAAACGTACACTCCAGCCATTGGGCAGTTCACTACTGAAAGGCATTCCACTGCCACCTCCGGTTTGGTCGCCTATAATGGTCACATTGGGGCATTCTTTCATGTCCTTCACAAAGTCGTTCGTAGCACTGTAGCAACGTCGGTTTGTGAGTACCACGGCCTTTTTCTGCCAACGGACGCCATCACTTGGTTCCAACCAAATTTCCTGAAGACCGGAAAAATCGTTGTGCCCAGCTCCTGTTTTATGGCTCATGTAACCCACTAGGATTCTTTCATTGGTAAAATGGGAGGCCAGTCTTTCTGCTTTGGTCAGTTCTCCACCACTGTTCTCACGTACATCGACAATGATACCTGTGCATTCTGCAAAGTACTGAAGGACTTGTGAGATGTTTCCTTCTCCCAATCCGCTGTTGAAACTGGGGCAATAGATATAGCCGATGTTATCGTCCAGAATCTTATACTGCAATCCAGAGGCTATCTTATAGTCGGTTCCTAGATAGAGTTCATGCACACTGTCGTTGAAATTAGCAGGGAAGTCCTCGTACCAGCTCCAGTTTCGTGCAATGTCGTGGCTGGCATATAAGTTCACATGCCCATCCTGCAGTTCCGAAAGCATCTCACCCAGCACTTCGAAAAGCTGCATGCTGTTCATGTCTTTAGAAAGCCTGTTGTGATAGGTGGTGTAAACCTGATTCCAGTCCAGTCCGATGGTCTGAGCCTTGTAGTCGAAGAAGCAGTAGTGCTCATCAAGGATAGTCCAAAGAGCCTTGAAATTGCCCTCAGCATCATTGTCGAGGTCTTCACCCCGTACACAGGATGCTAGAAGTCCGGAAAGACCTAAGAAGCAGATAAGCAGATAACGTACCGGTTTCATGGCATTAGGGTTGGAGAGGAGTGTGTTTAAAATTAGAATCACCCGGCTTTACCAGTTGGAAGTTCTTGACAAAGCCGATCAAGAAGGCGTGGCTCCACACATGGCTCTTTAGGCTGTTTACCTTGTTTTGCTGGAAATCACCTATATAACTTACTCTTATGAGTGTCTGCTTTAGAGGAAAATCTAGGGATAGAGTCTGTCGCAAAGAAGGAGCAGAGAAGGGGGTAGTCACCACCAGATGCCTACCAGAGTCTTTCAGTTCAAAGATTTCATAGTAAGACTCTCCATATTCCGGTGTGAACATGGCACCCAGGAAAGGAGCAGTAGCCTGATAACGAAGCAGGAAATCCTTATGGAGCCAGTGGAATTTATAGAGGAGCATACCGCTGGCAGCCAGATGGATGGATGCTTTAGCTTGGGCCGGGTTATTAGAATTACGTTCGTTGTAGATAACTCCTCCGTTCAGGTCCAAGGCAGGACCAGCCAAAATGCTGAAATTATCGTTTAGCCTAAATTTATAGAGGTATCCCAAGTCCCAACTGAGGAGACCTTCATACATATTGGCATTTCCTGCGGTATTTTCAGTGGCTGAAGCATGGGCATTCAGCAGGGTTTGGACATAAATCTTTCCATCTGCAAAAGTAGTCTGCCTGAATGTTTCCCGTTGTACTCTAATTTCCATTCCGGTGTATTCCAGTGGGGAGAGGTAGGAGTCGAAAACATTAGTAAGACCCACACCAAAAGTCAGTCCATGGCTGGTATAGCGGTTGTGCGGCCCGTCAGCATATTCCTGAGCATGCAGATTCTCTACCCCTAATGGTAAGCAAAGAACAAGGATGCTTAGAAATAGCTTCTGGATGCACATAGATTTCTATTTAGAAAAGAGACAATTGACCGGTCAGTTCATCGCGGATGTCCTGATCGCTTTTTCCTTCATCAGGATCCTCGTTTACTTCCTCTTCCGTATCTGGGGTTTCCTCTTCCGTTTTAACTTCAGGGAAACGGGTAGGTTCCAGTTCTTCTATTCGGTCTACTTCCCAGGTGCTGACACGTTTTCCTCTAGCTTTAGAACTCTTTACGGTGATGAACTGTTCAGCATCAATTTCCAACGGCTCTCTGAAATGGTCGGCTCCACCGAAGGTTACCAAAATCCGAGGATAAGCCTGACAGGTCAGGACAAGCAGTTTGTTCTCCTTGTTCTCACCTAAGAAGTTCTGTTTACGGGCATTGGCATCCATGGTGAATCGCTTCAGGTAAGGATAGCCATTTTGGTCTTGGTCGAACAGAACAGCAGTCCACACCTTCGATGGATCGTATTTTTCAATGACCAGCATGTCCGGCTCGTAATGGTTGTTTACATCAAAGTTGGTGGTATAGTAATCACCGTTGCTTTCCACTACCAGAATCTTGTCGTCGCTTTGGAACTCACCCAGCAATTTACCTCTACCGTCATAATTCAGACGCAAGATGTCGGGGTCGAACCAAACCTGACGGCCTCCAAGGGTAGAGGACCCGTGCTGCTTCAGTACAATACGTACCACATCAAACTTGGTCAGTAGGTTGCCCATAGCCTGACGACCTTTAATGGCAATATCCTTGAAGTCGCGGTCGAATATCAGTTTCTTGGTTTTAGAGGTAGGTTTTAGAGTAACCTTAATAACTTCAGCCTCACCGTTTTGGTTGGCAGTGAAATAGGACACCTTGCTGTTGGGCTCCCCTTGTGTAAGGTCATAGACCTTATCACGTGAAACACCGGTCACAGCAAAACGCTTCATGTAGTAATTGCCTCCTTTACCGTTGCGGTAGACCGCATTATAGATGGTTCGGGTATCGTTCTTCTTGAAGATATTAAGATAAAGGATATTCTTTCCCACAAAGACTTTGTCTGCCACACGGATGACTTTATATTTACCGTCTTTATAGAAGATGATGACGTCGTCAATGTCGGAACAGTTGGCTACGAACTCATCCTTCTTCAATGAGGTTCCGATGAAACCTTCCTCCCGGTTAATGTATAGTTTCTCGTTGGCTTCTGCTACCTTAGCTGCAACGATAGTATCGAAGTTACGGATTTCAGTGAGTCGAGGATGGTTTTTGCCATAGCGGTCTTTCAGCGACTTGAACCATCGGGTGGTGACATCTACCATATGAGCCAGATCGTAGTCGATTTCCTTGATTTCATCCTTCATCCGGGCAATGTTTTCATCCGCTTTATCCTTGTTGAACTTCAAGATTCGTTGCATCTTGATTTCCATCAGCTTGAGAATGTCCTCTTTAGTCACTTCACGGATGAACTGAGGGTAGTATGGAGTCAGACGGTCATCAATATGAGCGCAGGCAGCGTCCATATCCTCGGCATTTTCAAACTTCCGGTCTTTATAGATACGTTCTTCGATGAAGATTTTCTCCAAAGATGCGTAATGAAGTGCTTCCAGCAGTTCTCCCTTCCGGATTTCAAGTTCCTTCTTCAGAAGGTTCAAGGTGTTGTCGGTGGATTTCCGGAGCACATCGCTCACCGTAAGGAAATGAGGCTTGTTGTCATCAATCACACAGCAGTTAGGAGAAATACTGACCTCACAATTGGTGAAGGCATATAGAGCATCCAGAGTCTTGTCGGAAGAAACACCAGGAGCAAGATGGACTAGAATTTCCACCTGAGCAGCGGTGTTATCATCTACCTTACGCACTTTTATTTTCCCTTTTTCCACAGCCTTAGTGATGGAATCAATGACTGTACTGGTGGTTTCACCGAATGGAATCTCAGTGATGCAAAGTGTTTTATTATCTACCTTATTAATTTTAGCTCTCACTCTGATAGTACCACCACGTTCTCCATCATTGTACCGACTCACATCGATGGTTCCTCCAGTCTGGAAGTCCGGATAGAGCTGGAAAGGTTCATTATGGAGGTAGGCGATAGCTGCGTCACATATTTCATTTAAATTGTGTGGCAGTATCTTAGAGGATAAGCCCACAGCGATGCCATTTGCCCCTTGGGCCAGCAGCAAAGGAAACTTCACAGGCAGGGCAATGGGTTCGTTGTTACGCCCATCATAGCTTAGTTTCCATTCAGTGGTTTTGGGGTTGAAAACCACATCTAGGGCGAACTTTGACAGACGTGCCTCGATGTAACGTCCTGCTGCTGCATCATCACCTGTAAGGATATTTCCCCAGTTTCCTTGGCAGTCAATGAGCAGATCCTTTTGGCCCAGTTGTACCAAGGCGTCCTTGATAGAGGCATCACCGTGAGGGTGAAACTGCATGGTATGCCCCACGATATTGGCTACCTTATTATATCGACCGTCATCCATGCGTTTCATGGAATGCAATATGCGTCGCTGTACAGGTTTCAAGCCATCCTGAATATGGGGGACAGCACGCTCTAGGATAACATAGGAAGCATAGTCAAGGAACCAGCTCTGGTACATGCCGGTCAACTGGTACTTGCCTTTTCCTCCCTCGTGTTCGGATGGTTGATATTCTGAATGGTCTTGAGTTTGGCTTTCGTCTGTAGGTGTTAGTTCATCATTCATGATGTAGTTTTATTTTTCAGGGTAGATGAGATTCTCTGGGTGACTATTTCTGCAAGTATTTATTATAGACTGTTTGGTAGAGACTCTAAGAATGTCTTGGTCACACCGAAAGACCGGTGAGCCATGGTTTCCCAGAAGTTGCTGTATTGTTCCCAGTGCTGGTCTACACCTGGGGTGTCGCTAATGATGCGGAAGCTAAGGAATGGGATGTCGTACAAGAAACAAGTCTGTGCAATAGCTGCAGATTCCATGTCTACGGCCAATCCCTTTGGCCAGTCTTCCTTTATGTTGTACAATGTACCAGGATCAGTGATGAATTTGTCACCTGTACAGATGAGGCCACCCAGTATATTGGTATCTGTGTCCAACTCCATGGCACATTCATAAAGTGTCTCATTGCCTTTGAAGTAAAGAGGAAGGCCCTGCACTTGTCCGAAGGCATTGCCTTCTCCACAATAAACGTCATGATAAACGATATTTTTACTTACAACTACATCCATGACGCTAAGCTCGGGGTCAATACCTCCGGCAACACCTGTGCTGATGATACAGTCAGGGTTATGAGTCTTAATCATTTCCAGTGTACCGATGGCTGCATTCACCTTACCGATACCACTTTCCATGATAACTAGTTCGTTACCGTTCAAGGAGCCCACTACATAGTCATAGTTTCCTTCCTTCATCTCTTGTTTTTCTTCAAGGAGTTCCACAATCTGCTCCTTTTCCATGCTCAAAGCTGTGATAATACCAATCTTCATAGGACTTTGTCTGCTAATTTATTATGGGCACAAAGATAAAGTTTTTTAGGGAATAAACCAACATTTCGTGGGTTTACCTTCGGTATAATTTTGTCTTTATTTTGGTTTGTGCTATCTTTGCGACGCAAAGTAGACAAAACTAAAATACAAAATGAAGATCTTGAAGAAATTTCTGCCTGATGTGTTGGCCCTTTTGGCGTTTGTTGTCATTTCTGTGGCCTATTTTCTTCCAGCTGTGGGTGAAGGACGAATCCTGAGTCAGCATGATTCTTTAGCTGGTCTGGGTGCCAGTCAGGAACTGACAGAATATGAGGCAAGGACAGGAGAACGTACTCGTTGGACTAATGCCCTTTTTGGAGGTATGCCAACTTATCAGATTGCTCCTAGCTATGATTCTTCGGATACTTTTAACCAGTTTGTCTATATCTATCATTTATATTTACCAACCTACGTATGGTATGTATTTGCTCTGTTGCTGGGCTTTTACATTTTGCTGCGGGCCTTTGACTTCAAGGTCTGGATGGCAGCTTTGGGTGCCATAGTGTGGGCTTTCTCCAGCTATTTTTTCATTATCATAGCAGCTGGGCACATCTGGAAAGTGATGGCCTTGGCTTATATCCCCCCTACTATTGCAGGTATGGTGCTCTGCTACAGAGGTAAATACCTGGCTGGAGGGGCTGTAACTGCATTGTTCGTGGCTATGCAAGTGAAGGCCAACCATGTTCAGATGAGTTATTATTTCCTCTTTTGTATGGCTATTATGGCTATAGGATATCTGGTTATAGCTGTCAGAGAGAAACGGATATTGGCATTCTGTAAATCTACAGTTGTACTGGTTTTAGCTGGCATATTAGGCGTATGCGTTAATATCTCCAATCTGTATCATACTTATGAATATAGTAAGGAGACGATGCGTGGGAAGAGTGAGCTGGTAAAAGAGGAGTCTCCTAATCAGACAAACAGTGGGCTGGATAGAGATTACATTACCCAATGGAGCTATGGGATAGGTGAAACATGGTCATTGCTGGTGCCCAATGTGAAAGGTGGGGCTTCAAACCGGGGAAATTATTTCCTTTCTCTTTCCCAGGATGAGACCGCTATGAAACATGCTAATCCGGATTATTTCCAGGTTTATCAGCAGTTTCCTCAATACTGGGGCGACCAGCCTGGAACGTCAGGTCCTGTCTATGCAGGAGCATTGGTTATAGCCTTGTTCCTTTTAGGTGCAATTATAGTGAAAGGCCCGATGAAATGGGCTCTTTTGGCAGCTACTTTATTGTCTTTCCTCTTTGCATGGGGCAAGAATTTTATGCCATTCACGGATTTCTGCATAGATTACATACCGATGTATTCTAAATTTCGTGCAGTTTCATCGGCCTTAGTAGTAGCAGAATTTACCATACCTTTATTAGCCATGTTAGGCTTAAAAGAGCTTTGTTCTGAAGATGGTTTTCAAAAATATGGTAAACAACTCTTCGTCTCTTTTGGAATAGTTGGTGCTATAACTCTTGTTTTTGCAGTTGCTCCAGGACTATTCTTTAGCCGTTTTCTTTCCCTTAGTGAGATGGAAGCCATAAAGAATGGGGTAGACTCTTCCATGCAATCTTCATTAATAGAAAATATAACAGAGATGCGTCAAGCTGTTTTTGCTGCTGATGCTTGGCGTAGCTTGCTTGTTATTGCTTTAGGTTTCGTGGTGTTGGTACTATATGGAATGGGCAAGATAAAGCAGACCATTCTGGCAGGAGCGTTGATAGCAATATGCTTGGTAGATATGTGGACTGTGGATAAACGTTACTTGAACGATGAGATGTTTGTGCCAAAAACCACTCAGACCGATGCCTTTGCCCAGACGGAGGCAGATAAATTTATTCTCAAAGATCCGACATTGGACTATCGGGTACTGAATTATACTGGCAGCACTTTCAATGAAAATAATACGTCCTATTGGCACAAGAGCATCGGAGGCTATCATGCAGCTAAGTTGCGTCGTTACCAAGAACTGATAGATGCTCATATCACAAGGGAAATGACCGATTTCTATCAGGCTATATATAAGGCACAAGGTGATATGAGCCAGGTTGATGGTTCTGTAGCTCCCGTCCTAAATATGCTGAACACTAGATATTTAATTTTGCCAGGTCAAGACAACAGTGCTGTACCAGTGCAGAATCCAAATGCTCTAGGAAATGCATGGTTTGTGGATAGACTCCAGTATGTTCAGAATGCGAATGAAGAGTTGGATGGTTTAAACAAGTTCAACCCGAAGGAGGTAGCGATAATAGACCAGAAGTTTGCATCTGTCTTAGGTGATGAATCTAAAGTTTCTGCTGATTCTACAGCACAGGTAAGCCTTCTTACATATGAACCTAATTCGTTGAAGTATGAGCTGAACTCAGCAAAAGGGGGAGTTGTGGTCTTCTCTGAAATTTATTATCCGGGGTGGAAAGCCACTTTAGATGGACAAAATGTAGAAATAGGTCGTGCCGATTATGTGCTACGTGCTGTTAAGGTGCCAGCAGGGAAACATCAGTTGGAGATGACATTCTCACCTTCCAGCATCGGAGTGACAGAGACCATAGCCTGGTTAGCTATGGCGATTTTGTTCGTACTTTTGGTGGTAGCAATTGCTCTGAAAATAAGAAATGAAAGTAAGGAGTCAGTATAATGGATTTTGTTATTCTACTACAATCGGAGATACTGGAGGTTCCTGATACCTTAAGCCTGGTAAAAAGTTTGCAAGATCAAGTTCAAAACTTGACATGGGCAAATACTTTGAGCCGGGTTCAAGTGGAATTTTTGTTGTTACTGTGCCTTCTTCTCCTGTTCAGTTTGGTGATGCTTTATTTTTACATGCGCAGAAGGCAAAAAATGGCTGTCCAGAAGGAGCGTCGAAAAAGGGTGATGCAGGAGGCTCATTACCGGAATGCCCAACTTTTTGAAGAAAGCAACCAAAAGAAGGCCAAACAACTGGAACTGTCCCGTTTGTTCCATTGTGCACGATCCGAAGAATTGAAGGTAACGGAAGAAGATTGGCAAGATTTGCAGAACTATATTTCAGAGCAATATCCTAAACTGATACCAACATTATATGAGAAGGTCCCCAGGCTTTCAGAGATAGAACTTCGGATCAGTATGTTGGTAAAAGTAAATGTTTCTATTACAGATATAGCGTATCTGGTAAATCGAACAAAACAAGCCATTACGGTTTCCCGTGCCCGATTATATAAGAAAATTACAGGGGAAGAGGGTACTGCAGACCAGTTTGATACTTGGATAGGGATGTTCTGACGGGAGTGAATAAATTGTTCACAGCTTATTTAAAATGATTGATATTTAAGGATTTGAAACTGTGAACCAAATGTGAACGAAATAATTGAATGCACATTGATCTTTTACATTATCTTTGCAATGCAAAAAATAAAAAGATTAATTGTGTTGTCAACTCCAGCTTAGGCTGATATGTTCACCCTTCTCGTCTTTCCCGCAACAAAAGGACGAGAAGGGCGATTTCTTTGGTGTGGATTATGAAACCTAGTGTATCCATAGTAATGTGCACTTATAATGGTGCCAAATACCTTTCAGAGCAGTTGGATTCTATCCTGCAGCAAGACTATCCTTTGCTAGAAATTATAGTTCAAGATGATGGTTCCACTGATGAAACTTGGCAGATTCTGGAGAGCTATTCACAAAAAGAGCCTTTAATAAAATTATATAGGAATGAGGGCATCCATGGTATCAATGGTAACTTTTTCTCCGCTTTGAAGCATGCTTCAGGAGATTACATTGCGATATCAGATCAAGATGACATTTGGGAAAAAGGAAAAATTTCGAAACAGGTCGATTCCATCGGAAATAATTTGATGTGTGGTGGCTTCTCAAAACCTTTTTCTTCAGATGGATTTCCTATAAAATGGGATAGTAGGATACCTTGTTTGCATTTGCTTCGACTTTCTTTTCTAAGTGAGATTCCAGGGCACGTGCAATTGATTCGTCGCGAACTGCTGGAATATTTACCTATGGAGTCTACTTGTCCATATTTATACGACTGGCAACTTCAGTTCATGGCTAGTGCTGCAGAACAATTGGTTTTTACCGATGAGGTGTTAGTGAATTTCCGTCGGCATGCAAATGCAGCTACAGCTAGCAAGCCAGTTTCTAATCGAGGATGGGAAGGTATTCGAACCTTATTTTTCCTTTGTAAGAATTACCGGATATTGCGAGATTTTTCAGCCCAACGTTTTTCTATAGTCAAAGATTTTATAGAACATTTGCAGCAGGAAAGTCCTATCTTTCACACGCAAAGTACTAAACAGGTTTTAGAGATGGCTAATTTGTACATATCAACTGGTTTTACCAATTATATAAAACTTGTTTTTTTCTGCCTTAAACATCATGATAAGCTATATCATGCCCCAACGAAGTGGTGGAAGTCGATTTTAAGAGCTGCTTATTTCCCATTGTATTCATTGAATTATTATCGAGGAATTGTCAAATAACCGTATTTTTTGTATACCTTTGCAAGGTAAATCGTTAAGACTACCATGCAGAATCCTTATTTGAAATCCTATAATCAGGCAAAGTTAAGAGTTTCGCAATTAGAACAGTTGAAGATGTTGCAGATTGTAGCTGAAATCTGTGACCGTCATGGACTGACTTATTGGTTGGATGCTGGTTCATTGTTGGGAGCGGTACGCCATGGCGGTTTTATCCCATGGGATGATGATTTGGACATAGCTATGCCACTTGAGGATTTGAAACGTTTTACTGAAATAGCCAAGGTAGAACTTCCTTCCCATTTGTTTCTTCAAAACAAGGATTCAGACCCTTCTTACCGTTTTGAACATAGCAAGGTTGTCAACTTAAATTCATTCTATGTTCAGTTCGACGATGATTTTGAGGCTCCTTACCAAAAAGGTATTTTCATTGATATTTTTCCTTATGTGGATTATCCTTACCTTCCTATCAGAATAAGGAAAAAATTTTTGCGTGGAATGTGCATTTCCTATTCGGTTTTACATAGCAAACATTATTATTCTTTGGAAAGCGCCTTGAAATGGGTATGGTTTGGGCTTAAACATCTAGTATTTAATTGTATTTGGAAGCTTCTGCCAAAGCAGAAAAAGTATTTTACTTGTTTGCCAAGCAATAATTGGCATGGAATGGTGCAAAAACGATCAGATATTCTTCCTGTGAGCAGAATCCAATTTGAAGGACTAATTTTTAATGCTCCACATAACCCGGATGCTTATTTGAGTAAACTATACAAGAACTATATGCAGTTGCCCCCAGAAGATAAACGTGACATTCATAGTGTCTATATCCAACCTAAACTGCAAAATATATAACCTATGCGAGTTTTAATAGTAAGTACATCTGAGCGGATTGGTGGTGCAGCTATTGCAGCCAACCGATTAATGGACGCCCTGAACAATAATGGAATCAAGGCAAAGATGCTAGTACGCGATAAACAGACAGATAAAATATCTGTAGTACCCCTTCGTAAATCTTGGCTTCATGCCGTGAAATTTATTTGGGAGCGTTTTTGTATTTTTGTGGCTAATAGGTTCCATAAGCATAGACTGTTTGAACAGGATTTGGCAAATGTGGGTACAGACATTACTTCTCTTCCTGAATTTAAAGAGGCTGATGTTATTCATTTACACTGGTTCAATCAAGGTTTTCTTTCTTTGGACAACATTCAAAAAATTGTGAGTAGCGGCAAACCTATCGTTTGGACCATGCATGATATGTGGCCATTTACAGGAACTTGCCATTATTCAGGGAATTGTGAAAAATATAAGAAAGAATGTCATCATTGTCCTATCTTATATTCAGGAGGTAGTTCGCATGATATAGCTAATCGGGTATTCGAAAAGAAAGCTAAGATTTATGCAGAGGCACGTATCTTTTTTGTAGCTTGTAGCCAGTGGTTGGAAGGCCTAGCTAAAGAAAGCCGCCTCCTTGTTGGACAAGAAGTTTGCAATATCCCCAATGCTATCAATACCCATCTGTTCTATCCAAGAGATAAAAAAGCAGCTCGCTTGAGCCTTCATCTACCAGAAAACAAGAAACTTCTTCTTTTTGGTTCCTTAAAAATAACTGACGAGCGAAAAGGTGTGAGCTATTTGGTTGAGGCTTGTCGATGGATTCAAGAAAATTATGCTGATTTACGGGATGATTTAGCCATCGTAACAATGGGTCATGATGGTGAGAATACAAAAAAACTTTTTCCTTTCCCAGTGTATTCATTAGACTATGTTTCGGAAGAAAAGAAATTGGCAGAGGTGTATAATGCTGTTGATCTTTATGTCACTCCTTCTTTGCAGGACAACCTGCCTAATACTATAGTAGAAGCCATGGCTTGTGGTATCCCTTGCGTAGGGTTCCAGATTGGTGGTATACCACAGATGATAGACCATTTGCACAACGGCTATGTAGCAGAATACAAGAATGCAAAGGATTTTGCCAATGGCATTCACTGGGCCTTGATGGAAGATGACTACAAGTCGCTAAGTGAATGGGCTTCCCGCAAAGCTGTAGCCGCTTATTCAGAAAGCAACGTGGCTAAACGTTATATTAGCATCTACAATAAAGCAATAGGAAAAAATGGGTAAGTTACAGCCTACGTTCAGCATTATTACGGTTACATTCAATGCGGAAAAGTTTTTAGAACGTACAATTCTAAGTGTGTTGGCGCAGACTTATCCACGTATTGAATATATATTGGTAGACGGGGCAAGTAAGGATGGCACATTAGCCATCGTGGAGAATTATGCTCCACGGATAGACAAATGGGTCAGTGAACTTGATGCAGGTCTTTATGATGCCATGAATAAGGGTATGAAAATGGCTTCAGGGGATTATATTTGTTTCTTGAATGCTGGAGATTCTTTTTATGAGCCTGAAACTTTGCAAAAGATGGTTGATTCCATCCAATCTCAATCAGAACTTCCTGATGTATTATATGGACATACAGCTTTGGTGGACGAATTGGGGCATTTCAAACGTATGCGTAGATTAGCCCCCCCTGAGAAATTGACTTGGAAAAGTTTCAAGCAAGGTATGTTAGTCTGCCACCAAGCTTTTTTTGCCAAGAGGACTATTGCTGTAGATTTTGATTTGAAATTTCGGTTTAGTGCAGATCAAGATTGGTGCATCCGCATCATGAAAAAAGCGAAGAATTTGTATAATACCCATCTTACACTTATCCAATATCTAGACGAAGGAATGTCAACTCGAAACCGAAAAGCTTCTTTAAAGGAACGTTTTCAGATAATGGTTAGGCATTATGGTTGGTTTTCCACCATTATACATCATTTTTGGTTTATAATAAGAGCTGTGGTTAAGAAATAATTTAGATTTTTTTTAGATGTAAATAGCTAATGGCTTCTTTTAACATGGGATTTCGTATCATGAATAGAGTATAAAGTGTTACGGCCAAAAGGATTTTAGCCCCCATGCGAAGGTAAGTGTTATCAATAAGATTTCCTAAATAATTGGAAATGATCATAACTATGCAAGCACTGAAAAGGAAGTACAAGATATCAATTAATGCTTGCCAGTAAGAGTAGTGTATCTCCTTCTTTACGAAGTGATGCCATATTAACAGCCAAGCAATATTGATTCCAATATATCCATAGAGCATGGTTTCTATCCCAAAACGATATAAAACCAATAAACTGCAAAGTTGCAAAATGCTTACTGCAATTGTGTTGTATAAATATATATCACTTTTACCTTTGCTAATGACGAAATTACTATATAGATTAGTTATAGGTAAAAAAGCTCCTCCAATGCACAAAATGCTGAGAATATCTGCACTGGTTAGCCATTTTTCAGTTATTAGAATAGTAATCAATTCTCTGGAGATTATACAGAGCCCTAACATCAGAGGAAAGGCAATAAATGCGGTAAATTTAAGCATCTTCCTAAAAACCCGTAATTGTCTTTCTTGATCATCTTTAACCTTTGCAAATACTGGTTGTGCCACGCTATTTACCATGCCTGTTATCAGGTTATGCCCCATGGTATTCCATTTGTTTCCTTGCGTGTAATATCCTACGGTATTTTCATTGAAAAATTTACCTAAAATAACCGAAAACAGATTGTTGTTAATGTGGATAAATACGTTGGTGGCTAAAAGTTTGCAACTGAAACCAAACATCTCCTTAATAGGGGTGAAGCAAATATTAAAGGTCGGTCTCCAATCAGAAAAGTACCAAAACAGGCAGGTGGTAATAAGAATGTAACACAAGTTTTGGGTGGCAATACCCCAATATGAAAAGCCTAAGAATGCCATAGTGACACCAATGATGCCTGAAATGCATAAGGCGGTGAAGGTTGTAATGGTGCGTTGCTTAACTTTCATTTCACGAAACAATTTGGCGAAATGTGCAGTGCCAAAGCTGGAGATAAGAAAACCTAGAAATGAATAGCGAGCTAAAGGTGTTAGTTCTGGAGTATGGTAGAAAGCTGCGATAATGGGAGCAGCCATAAAGAGCAGAAAATACAGCGTGGCACTTACAAGAATTGAGAACCAGAATACTGCATTGTAATCTCGATGACTAACGTCTTTTTTGTTGGCAATAGCAGCAGTAAATCCACTTTCTTGTAAACTGCCTGCAATCAGAGAAAAAATAGTAAGCATCCCTATCATTCCATAGTCGGAAGGAGAGAGAAGACGGCCAAGAAAGATACCGAAAATGAGATTGAGCAATTGTTGAAGGCCATTACTCATGCCTCCCCAGAAAAGTCCTTTTACAGTTTTATCTTTTAATGTCTCTTTCATCTCTTTCTCACACTTTTAGCGCAAAAGTAAGCATTTTCTCCCCCTGTTCAAAGAATTCTTTGTACTTTTGCAGCAAATTTGCGCTATGAAAATTGTTAGTGCCCTTAGAAAGGCCTTGCTTTGGCTGTCTTATCCGATTCGGAAGAATCCTTTTTTCTTCCTGTTTATGTATTTACTAGTGGTTTTTTCTTTTTATTATGAGGATTTGCCAACTAGTGAAGTGTTGTTTTATGAGGGGCTATTTGTAGATTGCTATTTCCTTTGTGCCATTCTGTTGCTTTTGCCTCACAAAATCAGAAGTTGGGTTAAATGCCTTTTCTATTTCATTGGTTATACAGTAACATATGTAGAATGGTTCTTATATGCTCGTTTCTGGTTACGTTACACACCTACTACTATACAATTAGCTTTGGAAACGAATCAAGATGAAGCTTCTGATTTCATAAATGCTTATTTGTGGAATGGGAAGTTATGGGAAGTAACCTGGATGATAGGTTCTATAGGGGTGGTTAATTTGCTATTGGAAATCTATGGAGCTCGAGTTTTTAGAGCAGTGCGTAAATGTGTTCCTTCACGCCCTCGTTCAGTGTTGGCTATGCTTTTTGGCTTGAGTTGTATATCTTATACTGGTTATTGCCTTTATACAACTAGAGAAGACAAAGCTAAAGCCATTGAGTATTTCTCTCTTAATGGAGCTGAACGAATTGAACGTGTTATGGGGCCAATCCGCTTTTATTCTCCGATGTATAGGTTAGCTTATTCATTTAAGTTCACTCAACTTACAGCTGGAGAAGTGGAAATCCTACGTCGAAGTATGCATAAAATAGAGGTAGATAGTTGCGCCTTTACTTGTCCTAACATAGTCTTTGTTATCGGAGAAAGCTATAATAAGAGGCATTCACAGTTGTATGGCTACTCTAAGGAAACTACTCCTTATATGCAAAAGCGTTTTGACAATGGTGAAATAATCCGATTCACGGATGTGGTAACACCTTGGAATGTAACTAGTAATGCTTTCAAGAGTTTTCTTTCTACACATTCCGACGATGAATCAGGGTTGTGGGCAGACGGGGTGTTGTTCCCTGCTCTTTTCAAAAAGGCTGGTTATACGGTTTCACTTTTTACACAGCAGTTTATGAAATCAACAAGGTTAGCTGCTGCTGATTTTAATGGAAGTTTCTTTCTTAATGATGAAGAGTTGGATTCATTGTGCTTTGATGTGAGAAATAAGACTAAGTGGAAATATGATGGCGGTTTAATAAAAGAATATGGCAAACATACAGGTGCATATGGAAAGTATAATTTGGTAGTTTTCCATTTAATAGGACAGCATGTAGATTACAGCCAGAGGTATCCAGAAAGTGAGAAACAGTTTATTGCTGGTAGCATTGAAAGGATGGATTTGACAGAAAAAGAAAGAACGATAGTGGCCGATTACGATAATGCAACCTACTATAATGATAAGGTAATTAATAGTATTTGCAATTTGTTTTCTGATAAAGATGCAATATTGATTTACATGCCTGACCATGGAGAAGAAGTTTACGATGAAATCAGGGCTTTTGGGCGTTTGCATGATGCTAATATGTCACCCGCTTTGGTGCGTGCGGAGTTTGAAATACCATTCGTAGTTTGGGGGAGTAAAATTTTCAGGAAGAGGCATAAAGCTTTGTTTGACCAATTGAAAGCTATATCAAATAAGCCATTCAAGACTGATGACATAGCACATTTCTTTTTGAATCTAGGGGGTATCAAAACTCCGTTTTATGATAAAACCAGAGATTGGCTTAGCCCTGATTATATAAAACATCCACGTATATTGAAGCATACATTGGATTATGATTCCCTAATGAGAAGTGAACCAAAGCCGCTCTTTCAATAGTCGAAATTTGTAGTGGAATAGGCCCAAATCATAGGGTAAAAAAAACCACGGATTTTAGCCATGACTCTGTTTGGATGCTCTTTACCATGAACTAAATCTGTATATTTCATACAGAGCCAGCACAATTGTAGTAGACTGCTTAAATCCTTTTTGAGCATTAACCCTGTTAGTTTATGTACGAGAGAAAATTCTTTCTTCCCTTCAGTTTTTTGATGGATATATCCATAGAATGTGGCCCAAAGTTCTCGCTGTTGTAATTTTTTGTAATCTCCCCATCCGAAAATATATGGTTGCCAACTAGGGTGCTCAGTATGTCGCAGATATTTTGCTCGGTGGCGAGTAGCTACAGATTCGGCATAAGGTCGGTACCAGTTTAATGGATAAGGAGCTTTAACCAATCCTCCATGGAAATGGGCATTGATGACAATCCACCAATCATATGGAATGTGTGGTTCCCAGTTGTCAATACTTTGTAGGAAACTAGTTCGGACCATTAAACAATGTCCTGGAATGTGACTGGTAAAGATTTGGCTTTCAAAGGTGTTTTGAGGATTTCTCCGATAAGTGCAAGGATTTTTAAAAATCTCGTCGCGGTAATGGTCTGTGCAGCAAGCTGCGTATTGGGTTCCGATAGCTTCCACTTGTTTTAGGATTTTATCCTTAAACCAGATATCGTCTTGGTCGGCAATACAAACAAGGTCTGTTGTGACCCGACGAAAGGCTGTAATGAAATTCATATTGAAACCAAGATTGTTTTGGTTCTGATATAGATGTATTATAGGATATCTGCTAATATATTCCTGTATGATATCAATAGTACCATCGTTTGAACCGTCATCTTGAATAATGATTTCTTTGATAGGGTAGATTTGTCCAAGAATGCTGTCTAGTTGTTCACGAATGAATCTTGCTCCATTATATGTAGCCATAACAACGGAAACTGTAGGCTGTTGTAGTTTTTGTGTCATGATATTTGTAGGTTCTAATCTCATTGCAAAATTACGATTTCTTCATCATATAGCAGAAACTTCCTATTATTTTCTTAATTTTGCATCAAATTAAAAGGCTCATGAATTTGAATATCTCTCGTGAAGAAGCATTATGCCTGAAAGGTTATGCCATTATTAGCATTGTGTTGCATAATCTATTACATTTGGTGGCTCCTTTAGTCAAGGAAAATGAGTTCTATTATAATTACAATTATCGGTCTTATTGGATTTGGGATCATATTAAGAATTTGCATCCTAATCTTTTGGCAGATATCTTGAGTTTCTTTGGATGGTATGGGGTCCCTATCTTCATATTTTTAAGCGGATATGGATTAACCAAGAAATATGATGGTTCTAAACTCTATTCACAAGAGAGTTCTTGGCTACAATTTTTTGTATATAATTTTAAGAAACTTTGGATCCTTATGGTTCCAGCTTACTTAATATACTTAGTGCTTAGTGTCCTGTTAGAAGATAGGGATTTTTCTATTTATGCTATTGTTTGTCAGTTGACCATGACTATTAATTTTCTCTGTTCGCCTAAGTATATTGATCCTGGTGTTTACTGGTATTTTGGGTTAACCCTTCAACTTTATTTAGTCTACAGGTTTTTCTTGTTCAAGAAGGAAGGCCGAGTTTTTTGGCTTATGTTATCTGCATTGGCTCTTGTAAGTCTATTTTTGAGTTTGATATTATTGCCAGATGAGCGTGAAAAAGTACAGCCTTTATATGAGTATTTTAGTCATAATTGCATTCGCTGGATGTTGCCATTCTTATTAGGAGTTTGTTTGGGTCGTTATGCAAAACCGAAAAAGGAAAATTGGATACTAACAGCTTTAATGACTGTAGTATCGTTGCTTTTTCTGTTTTTATTTAGCTTCAATCAGAAATTATGGCTTTTGACCCCATTATTTGCCATAGGATTTTTTATAGGCATAGTCAAATTATTTATGAAAATAAAACCACTAAAATCTTTAGGAATATGGCTTGGTAGTTTGTCTGCCTATTTATTTGCAACTCATCCTTTGTTAAGACCATTCTTTTTACATTTAGTAGTGTCTCCAAAGCAATTATATTTGAATGGAGAAAGTTGGCTGTGGATTACTACATATTTGCTCTCTGCTGTCGTACTTGCATGTGTTTATTGTTGGATTTCACGTCGTTATTTAGTCCCATTGTGTGAAAGAATAATAAACAGATGCATTAAATCTGTTTCTTTCAAGAAAAATAACTAATTTTGCACACTCAAATGGGAGTGATTCCCATATAAAAATATGATAATTAATATACAAAATAGAAAAATGGCACAAGAAGATGTTTTCAAGAAAGTCGTTTCTCATTGCAAAGAGTATGGCTTTGTGTTCCCATCTAGCGAAATTTACGATGGATTAGCAGCTGTTTATGATTATGGTCAGAATGGTGTAGAGTTAAAGAACAATATCAAACAGTATTGGTGGCAGAGCATGGTGCTTCTTCATGATAATATTGTTGGCATTGATTCTGCAATTTTCATGCATCCTACCATTTGGAAAGCTTCGGGACACGTCGATGCATTTAATGATCCATTAATTGACAATCGTGATAGTAAGAAACGTTATCGTGCTGATGTACTGATTGAAGATCAGATAGCAAAGTATGATGAGAAGATAGACAAGGAAGTAGCTAAAGCTGCAAAACGTTTTAAGGAAAACTTCAACGAAGAACAATATCGTACCACAAGTCCAAAGGTGTTGGAATTGCAGGAAAAACGTGATGCCCTTCATGAACGTTATTCTAAGGCAATGAATGCTATGGATCTGGATGAACTCCGTCAGATAATTTTGGATGAGGAGATAGTATGCCCAATTAGTGGTACTCGTAACTGGACAGAAGTTCGTCAGTTCAATCTAATGTTCTCTACAGAGATGGGGTCTACAGCAGATGGCTCAATGAAGGTTTATTTGCGCCCAGAAACTGCTCAGGGCATTTTTGTTAATTATTTGAATGTTCAGAAAACTGGACGCATGAAAATCCCATTTGGTATTGCTCAGATAGGAAAAGCTTTCCGCAATGAAATCGTAGCTCGTCAATTCATCTTCCGTATGCGTGAATTTGAACAAATGGAGATGCAGTTTTTTGTAAAACCTGGAACAGAATTAGATTGGTTTAAGACATGGAAGGAAACCCGGTTAAAATGGCATAAGGCACTAGGGTTTGGTTCTGAGAATTATCGTTTCCATGATCATGAAAAATTAGCACATTATGCCAATGCAGCTACTGATATTGAATTCTTGATGCCGTTTGGCTTTAAGGAAGTGGAAGGTATTCATAGCCGTACCAATTTTGATTTATCTCAGCATGAGAAGTTCTCCGGTAAAAGTATTAAGTATTTTGATCCTGAATTAGGTGAGAGCTATACTCCTTACGTTATCGAGACATCAATTGGCGTGGATCGAATGTTTTTAAGTGTTTTGTCTGCATCATACAAGGAAGAACAGTTAGAGAATGGAGAAACACGTGTAGTTCTTAGCTTGCCACCAGCATTGGCACCTGTTAAACTTGCTGTTTTACCACTTGTTAAAAAAGATGGTTTGCCAGAAAAAGCCCGTGAGATTGTTAATGAATTGAAGTTCCATTTTAACACTCAGTATGATGAAAAAGATTCTATAGGTAAGCGTTATCGTCGTCAGGATGCTATAGGTACTCCGTTCTGTGTAACAGTTGACCATGAAACTCTAAGTGATAATTGTGTAACCTTACGTAATCGTGATACAATGAAACAGGAACGTGTGCCTATCAATCAGCTGAATGCAATTATAGCGGATCAAGTAAGTTTGACTAGTCTGTTGAAGAAATTAATATAATGTATTCCTCTTTATGAAGAAATTATTTTGGATATGTACCGTTTTACTTAGTTCTTTTTTTGCTGCTTGTTCAGAAGAGAGCGAAGTTGGTGAATTCGAGAATAACTGGCAGGAACGCAATGAGAATTATATTGACTCTATTGCAACTGTAGCTCGTGCTAATCAAGGTTCTTCAGTAAACCAGTGGAAAGTACTAAAATCCTATCATTTAAGTTCTGAATATATTTCAACAAATAATCAGGACTATGTGTTTGCTCGAATTTTAGAAGTAGGTTCAGGAACAAGCACTCCTCTATACACAGACTCTGTCAATGTTAATTATCGTGGACGTTTGATTCCTACGGTTTCCTATTCCGAAGGTAGAATTTTTGACCAAAACTACTATGGAGAAGTAACCGATGTGGAGAATAAGAAAATCATGGTTCCTTCTACCTTCACTTTAGATGGCTTAGTTGATGGGTTTACTACAGCCTTACAACAAATGCATGTGGGTGATATCTGGCGGATTTATATTCCTCAAAGTTTAGGATATGGCTCGTCTACTTCTGAATCTAATATACCTGCATATTCCACTCTAGTGTTTGATGTCTATCTGCGAGAGATAAAAAATCATTAATTATTTATGAGAAATAAAAACAAAGGACAATAGCTTCACAGCTATTGTCCTTCCAATCTAATTCCAAACTTTTATGTAAGAGAAAACTATCGTTCTTTTTTGATGTTACAAATGTAAAGTGTTATTCCAAGAAACCAAAGTAATATCGACCAAAAGCCACTTTTTGTCGTCAGATAGTTCTTTTACCTTCAGTTTTACAACGAAATTACTTATTTTTTATCAATCAAGGTTATTCCGTTATCTAAAGTTATCATTCGTTTTTTATATAAATCACCTATACCTTTTTTGAAAACCTTCTTGCTTACTCCAAATGTTTTATAAATTAATTGGGAGTCACTCTTGTCATTTAAATCAGTATGACCATTGTTATCTTCCAAGTATTTTAGTAGTTGCTCTGAGAAATCTGCAACTTTGTTTGCACAGTTCCCTTTTTGTAAAATTAGATCAATTTTACCATCCGGTCTAATCTGTTTTATGAAACCTATTAATCTGTCTCCGGTATGCAATGGCCTGAATATTTCATTGTCATATAGCAATCCCATAAACTGGTTGTCTACTATTGCCTTGAAACCTAAATCTGTCTTTTGGGTGATAAGTAAGTTAACTTCATCACCTGTTTTATAGGTGTTAGGCTCAGGTTGCTTAATATACTTGTCAATTTTTGCAGAACCCACAATGCGATAGCTCTCTTCATCGATATGTACATATACAATGTAACTTTTATCTTGTTGCATGCGCATTTTTTGTTCACGGAAAGGTACGAATAGATCCTTCATTAGCCCCCAATCTAAAAATGCACCAAATTGGTTTATCCATGCAACTCTAAGATAAGCAAAATCACCTACTTTAGCTTTAGGCATGAGTGTCGTGGCAATAAGCCTTTCTTCTTGATCTAAATATAAAAATACGTCTAGTTCATCGCCAGGTTGACATTTTTCAGGAACGTATCGTGTTGGAAGTAGTATTTCTCCAGCTTGTTCGCCTCCATCAAGATAGACTCCAAAATCAACAGCTTTTATAACTTTCAGATGGTTTATTTCACCTAATTTAATATTCATATTTGATTAGTTTTTGTTTCGTTATTATTATCCTTAATCTGACCATCTTTCATGTAAATAGTTCGATCTGCTAATGAAGCTAATGATTCATCATGGGTGACAATGACAAAGGTTTGGCCATATTTTTTTCTTAAATTGAAGAACAGTTGATGTAATTCTTGCTTGTTTTTGGAATCTAGGCTACCAGAAGGCTCATCCGCTAAAATTACAGAAGGCTGGTTCACTAAAGCACGAGCCACAGCAACACGTTGTTTTTCTCCACCTGAAAGTTCATTCGGCTTATGATGTGCGCGTTCCGCTAATCCCATATATTCCAATAGCTCTTCTGCCTTTTTTCGGGCATCTTTTGCTGGGCATCCTGCGATTAGAGCTGGAATTTCTATATTTTCAAGGGCTGTAAATTCAGGTAGCAATTGATGAAACTGGAATACAAAGCCTAGATGTTGGTTGCGAAACTTTGCCAAAGCTTTTTGCCCCAATTCGGTTACTTCTATGCCATCGATAATGACTTTTCCATCGTCTGGTTTGTCCAATGTGCCTATTATCTGAAGCAATGTTGTCTTTCCAGCTCCACTGGGCCCTACAATGCAAACGACTTCCCCTTTATTGACATGAAGATTGATACCTTTTAGTACTTTTAGAGTATCAAAACTTTTAGTAATATTTTGAACTTCAATCATTTTTTGCATTATTGATGTATTTTTGAAGAAAAAAATCTCATAATTGAATCATACAATGTAACGGTTTGATTTTGAGCTCGTGGCTCAATAAAAGTTAGTGTCTCTTTGGGGTCTCCGAATTGATCTGGATAAATAAGAAGGACACTGCTTTCTGCAAAATATTTAAATTGATTTGGTAAGTCTTCGAATGCCGTCTGATAAGATATAGCACCTTTTCTAGCTAGAATGAATACACATAGGTGGTCCTCTTGTAAATTTGTAGTCTGAAGCATGATATCGTTCCAGTCTTCCATTTCTTGATAATCAGACCTTACGTTTTCGTGGTTGGCAATGATATAGTTTTCAATTCGTTTTAATGTGTTTTTTTGGCCAAAATATATAATTTGGCAACCCAATTGTTGTGCCATACGAGACAATCTATCGATCCATCGATGAAAGCCAGCTTCAAATTCGGCTTTTGCTGGGACAAATACTCGGATATTTCGGAGGGTATTAACGGGAACAAGGCATTTAACTATAATTAGTTGCCGGAACATTCCGCTTAAAAGATTATTTACGAGCGAACCATTAAATGAGTCGAACATGGAATGGCGTCGATGCATGCCCAAAATTATTTCTGAAGCTTCATATTCATTAAGCGCATGGAGAATTCCATTTGGTATATTAGTAGCTAAACGGTTTTGAGTTTGTATTGGAACATCTGCTGCATGGCAAATTTTGGAGGCCTGTTCTAGTAGTTTTTTAGCTTTGACTTGGTCATTGATACCTTGTTGATTGTCGGATGTGACAGATATAGCTATTAGTCCACGGTTTAATTTAGTATTTCGCATCAACATGGCAATGCTCAATAGTGGCGAAACATTGTCAAAATAGCGTATTGGAATCAAGATCTTCTCGTCATCACCTTGAGTGGGTTTCTCTTCTTCTGCCAATGCCATCTTGCGAGAAGCATAATCAGTAGCAAAAGAACTGATGATGCAAGAGAATAGTATTAGGATGACTACACCATTCATTACGACATCATTCATCAAATAAACCCCTGGGGATACTTCAAGCGAAGTTCCTACCATCACCATCGCTAATGCTCCTGCAGCATGTGCTTCAGTTAAACCAAACATCATCCAACCTTCATCGTTTGATCGCCTTAAAATCTTGCAAGTAAGGAAAGATGCCAGCCATTTGGTAATGGTTGCAGTAATAATAATGATGGTTATAATCCATACTGTATTCCAATTATTGAACAGTATGCGGATGTTGATGAGCATGCCCACTCCTATCAAGAAATAAGGGATGAATAGAGCATTGCCTACGAATTCAATTCGGTTCATTAATGGTGAAACGCGAGGAATAAAGCGGTTGAAGACAAGACCTGCAAGGAATGCTCCTAAAATTCCTTCCATACCGCAAAACTCAGCCAAACCACCACAAAAGAAAACCATTGTTAGAACATAGGTAAATAAGGTGACGTGGTTAACGTAACGTTGGAAGAACCATCGTGTTAGACGTGGCAATAAGAAAAATATCACAATACAGTAAAGTATTACCTTTACAAGAAACCAAATCCAAAAAGCGAATCCTCCATTTCCCCTAAATGCATTAGCAAATCCTGCTAGAATAATTAGTGCACTGAGCAAAGCTATCATTGTAGCAGCTATGGAAATAGTAACTACAGAACGGCGATTGACTCCATATCTGCTCACTATAGGGTAAGACACCAATGTGTGAGATGCAAGAATACATGCCAGTAAAATAGATGCAGGAAAACTATAATCTAGTACGCATATTCCTAGACATAATCCAGCTATAAATGGAATTAAGAATGTCATGATACCAAAGAAAATACCATCTAGCTTATTCCTTCGGAAACCTTCCATGTCCATTTCTAGGCCAGCCAAAAACATTATATAAAAGATTCCTACTTTGCCAAACAGCTCAAAACTACTGTCTCGTAGTAAAATATTCAATCCGTAAGGGCCAATGAGGATACCGGCCAAAATCATTCCGATAATATGTGGAATCTTCAGACGATTGAATACAAGCGGTGCACCCAAAATGATGCATAGCACAAGGAAAAAAATCCAAGTGGTATTTGTGATAGGTAGGTCGATCTGTGATAGAAATTCTTGTATCATACATTATGAAATCTTATGCAAAGATAGTTCAAAGTAGGAGAAATTGAAAGAAAAATAGCTTAGAAATGAAAAACTTTTAGTTTTGGAAAAATAATCCGATTAAAAGTTTTATTTTTGCAACAATTTTCGAGCATGCCGAAGAAATAGATAGGTATTAACAATAATTTAAAAGAAAAATGAAAGTTGCAATTGTCGGTGCTAGTGGTGCAGTAGGTCAAGAACTGTTGCGCATCCTTGAAGAGCGCCATTTTTCAATGGATGATTTAGTTTTGTTTGGTTCTTCTCGCAGTGCGGGTCGAAAATACCAATTCAAAGGAAAAGATTATGAAGTGAAGCTACTTCAGCATAATGATGATTTCAAAGATATAGATATAGTGTTTGCATCCGCAGGTGCTAGCACTAGTAAGGAATATGCAGATACAATTACCAAATATGGTGCTGTGATGATAGACAATTCTAGTGCTTTTCGTATGGAGGATGATGTCCCTTTGGTGGTTCCTGAAATTAATCCAGAAGACGCCTTGGCTCGCCCACGCGGTATCATTGCAAACCCAAATTGCACTACTATCATGATGGTTGTCGTGCTGAATCCAATTGAAAAAATCTCTCACATAAAAAAGATACATATTTCCAGTTATCAAAGTGCAAGTGGTGCAGGTGCAGTGGCGATGAAAGAACTGGAGCAACAATACAAGGAAATTTTGGAAACAGGAAAGGTTTCTACTATTGAGAAATTCCCACATCAGTTAGCTTATAATGTCATTCCCCAAATTGATAAGATGACTGAGAATGATTACACAAAAGAAGAAATGAAGATGTTCCACGAGACTCGTAAGATTATGCATTCAGATGTACGCACTTCTGCTACCTGTGTCCGTGTAAGTTCTCTTCGTTCACATTCTGAGAGTGTTTGGTTTGAAACGGAAGAACCTGTAAGTATAGAGGAAATCCGTAGGGCTTTGGAACAGGCTCCTGGTATAACATTAGTAGATGATCCTCAGAACTATGTATATCCTATGCCGCTTGAAAGTGCAGGAAAGGATGATGTGTATGTAGGGCGTGTTCGTAGGGATTTGGCAGATGACAACAGCTGTACTTTATGGTTGACAGGTGATCAGATAAGAAAAGGTGCAGCGCTTAACGCTGTACAAATAGCAGAATACCTGGTAAAAATAGGTAATATAAAATAAGATTTTAAATTCGGAATTTGAAAGGGATGATTTTTTCATCCCTTTTTCTTTTTTCAAAAAATGAATTTATAGCTTTTCCCCTTTATCTATTTTTTCAATAGTATCTTCCAGAATAGCTTTTCTTAAATCTGTAAGCCATTCAGAAAAAGCTACAGTGTCAAATGCATATGTTTTGTTAAGTTCAAATTCGTTGTCTGACCATGTGCTGAGTGGGGATTCATTGTGTTGAATTAAAGCCTCCAGTTTATCTAATGCTTTGTACAATTTTGCTTCTTTGCTTTCTTGAGCATCCATTTCTTTAAATAGATCCATCAATTCTTTTGAAAGGTCTTCAGGCAAAGATAATAACCATTGTTCTAATAAAGAATCTTCTACATCCCTATCTGAGTCTGTTTTAATGAAAGTAGGTATATCACCCGTGAAGCATTCACCAAGGTCATGAATTAAGCACATTTGGATTACTTTGTCAATATTTACGTCTTGAAATTCATGTTTTAAAAGAAAGGCCATCAGTGCAACTCTCCAACTATGCTCAGCTACACTTTCTGTTCTCCCTTTTGACGTTGTACAATGCCGAGGTGTATCTTTTAACTTTTCAGCAACATGTAAAATGTCTAAATAATCTCTGCTGTTCATATAACTCATTCCTTTTCCACGGTTATTGTCAAATGTCCTATCCATTGTCCATTCTTACCCATTTGGAATATGGGGACGATTTTCCCGTCTAAATTTGTCACTCGTTTTGCCTCAGTCATATAAGTATGAGTATGTCCACCTAAGATGATATCTATATTACGAGTTTCTGAGGCGAGTCTTTTGTCGCCATAATTTGCTGCATCTTTTTCGAACCAGCCTAAATGAGAAAGACAAATGATAATATCACATTTTTCTTCTTCTTTTAATTTTCTGGCTATTTCATTTGCAGTGTTGATAGGGTCTAAAAACGTAATTCCTTTATAATTTTTTTCTTGTACTAGTCCTTCCAATTTTGGGCCTAGGCCGAAGACTCCAATTTTCAATCCTTTCCGGTATAAGATAGTATATGGTTTCACAATGCCCTCTAAAATGGTTCCTTCTGTGGTGTAATTAGCGCAAACAAAAGGAAATTTGGCTTCTAGAAAAATGCGTTTCATGTTTTCTTCGCCGAAATCAAATTCATGGTTTCCAATGGTGGCTGCATCATATTTACATAGGTTCATGAATTCTATTTCAGTGCTTCCTTTGAACAAATTGTAGTAGGGGGAGCCTTGGGAAAAATCGCCGCAATCGAAGAGCAGCAAATCTGGATCTTGCTTTCGGGCGTTCTCTATAAAAGTAACACGACGTACAAAACCAGCTTTATCTGCCATATCTGCTTTCTCATAATCTTTAGGAAATGGTTCTATGCGGCTATGCATATCGTTGGTATGATATATTTCCAGTTTGATTACATTTTGTGCTAAGATACAAGATGTAAATGTTAGCAATAAGCCTATAATGAATAATCTATATTTGTTCATAGCTTTATTTTTCAAAAACGAAACGTCCTTCTATTTTCGCATCAATTTTTTCTCCTCTACTTGTTTTGTCTTGAATATAGTCTAAAAAACATTGTCGGAGAGTGGCTCCTTCGGGCATAATCCAATCTGGGAAATCTTGCAAAACGGTGAACCCATCGTTGCCTTCTGCCACGTAATCTACAGTGGCAAGCCTATAGATTTTATCTTTGTCTATTTCTTTTCCACGGATTTTTGCTGAAGCAAGATGCCCATTCTTACTTATGAGGTTTACACCACCTACACCGCCATTTCGGATTACACACAACTGTTCAAAAAGTCTAAGTGCATCGGAACCTTTCATTTGGATGACAACCAAGGTGTTCTCGAATGGAGTAATCTCAAATATATTTCCAAATGTAATGGGTCCACTGGGGAGTGTAGAACGAAGACCTCCATAATTTATGAGGGAAAAATCCGCTTCTGTTCCTGTATATTTTAAGGAACCAAATAATAAGGCGTCTGCTACTAAATTAGACAAGTCGCTTTCCGGAAACTTGCGTTCCATGAAATGTGTACTTTGCCCAATCACAGGTGACATGATTTCATCAACTCTTTGCTTATATCTTTCCAGTAAGTTTGTAGCTTCAGGATTAGCTTGAATATCAAAAAGAGAATTCATTTCTATTCGTTCATCGGTGATGGAGGTGATTTTATAGCTGGCAGGCTTTTCTTTTATCAATAATTTATTAGACGTGCATGCTGTCACTCCCAGGAAAAGAAGAAGTAGGGGTAATCCTCTTCGCAAAAGAAATCGGCCGATGTTTTTCATACTTTTGGTTATTAATTTGTTACAAAGATATAAAAATTATTGTATGTGTAAAAGAAAAACATTCTTCTTGATTTGCGTAAATGGGAAAAAAATAGTTACTTTGCACCCGCTTTCGCGTTGGTCGCTGTCATGGGAGGAGTAACCTGGTATGCCAACGTCGGACGACACAACAATTTAAATTATTATATAATAATGGATTTGATTAAAATTGCTGAAGAAGCATTTGCTACTGGTAAGGAATTCCCAAAATTCAAAGCTGGTGATACTATCACAGTAGCATACAAAATCGTCGAAGGTAACAAGGAACGTATACAGTTGTATCGTGGTGTAGTTATCAAGATTAGTGGTCACGGCATTAAGAAACGTTTCACTGTTCGCAAAATGTCTGGTACTATAGGTGTAGAGCGTATTTTCCCTATTGAGTCACCAAATATTGAAAGCATTGAAGTGAATAAGGTGGGTAAAGTTCGTCGTGCAAAATTGTATTATCTTCGTGCCCTTACAGGTAAGAAGGCTAGAATTCAGGAGAAGAGAACAAACGCCTAATTCAGCAAAATACACATCAGAAAAGGATGCAATAATGCATCCTTTTTTTTTGTTTATTAATAAAAAAAGCCGCTCAAAAGAGCGGCTTAATAAATTTGATACTGAAATGTGTTTAGCCTTCAGTTATAGCTCCAGATGGACAAACATCTGCGCAAGTTCCGCAGTCTAGACATACATCTGGGTCTATTGAATACTTTTCTCCTTCAGAGATTGCTCCAGCTGGACACTCGTCAATACAAGTTCCACAAGCAACACAGTCGTCACCAATTACGTAAGCCATTGTTGTAGAATTTTAATGTTAGTTACTAAGTTAAATAATTTATATGCCCCTACGCTAAAGGGACTCTGTTAGTTTTATAGAGCAAAGGTAATGAAATTCTTTCTTACCTTGCTAATTTTTTTGAATATTTTTTCCTTTATTCTTCTGAAATGTCAAAAGTGTAGATTAAAATTATTAAGGCGTTTCTTGATTATTGTAATTTAGCACAACAATTTTTAATGCGTTGCATTGCCTCAATAATATTTTCTTCACTCGTAGCATAGCTCATTCGGAAACATTCTGGACTTCCGAATGCTGCGCCACCTACTGTAGCAACATGTCCAACTTCAAGAAGATACATAGCAAAATCCATGGAATCTTTGATAACACGATCTCCATATTTTTTACCGTAGAAAGATGAGCATTTTGGGAAAAGGTAGAAGGCACCTTGTGGTGTGTTAACTTCCAAACCTGGAATTTCCTTTGCCAATTTTACAATAAGATCTTTTCTTCGCTCAAATGCTTGACGCATTATCTCTACAGGTTCCTGAGTACCAGTGTATGCTGCTACGGCTGCCATCTGGCTGACTGAACTAGGTCCACTTGTATATTGCCCCTGAAGTTTGTTGCATCCTTTAACAATCCATTCAGGTGCTGCAATGAAACCAATACGCCATCCTGTCATGGCATATGCTTTAGATACTCCATTGACAATGACAGTTTGTGCCTTCATACCAGGGAATTGACAGATGCTTTCATGTTTCCCTACATAATTAATATGCTCATAGATTTCATCGGAAATCACAATAACTCTAGGGTGCTTTAGAATTACATCGGCAATTGCTCTAAGCTCTTCCTTATTATATATAGAACCAGTAGGGTTGGAAGGTGTGCAAAGAATAAGTGCACGAGTCTTAGGAGTGATAGCTGCCTCCAGCTGCTCAGCTGTAATTTTAAAGTCTTGCTCAATTCCTGCTTCTACAATGATAGGGGTGCCATCGGCCAATTTTACCATTTCAGGATAAGAGACCCAATATGGGGCAGGGATTATTACTTCATCACCAGTGTTTACCAATGCCATGATAGCATTACAAACACACTGTTTTGCTCCATTGGAGCAAAGGATCTGTGATGGGGTATAATCTAGTCCATTCTCATTTTTCAGTTTGGCAACAATGGCATTCTTTAGTGCAGGATATCCTGGAACTGGAGAGTAACGAGTATAGTTTTCATCGATAGCTCTCTTAGCAGCTTCTTTAATATGGTCTGGTGTATTGAAATCAGGTTCACCCACACTCAAGTTGATAACGTCTACGCCTTGAGCTTTCAGTTCTTGACTTTTCTGTGACATCAACAATGTCATTGATGGTGCAAGTCTATTTAGACGGTCTGATAGATTGTTCATTGGATATGTTATAATTTATTAGTAGTTAATTTTAATCTCTTCGAGCACCCAGGATTCTCAATAAGTAGATGAACAAATTGATAAAGTCCAAATAGAGAGACAAACTGCCCATTAGGGCTATTTTCTGGGTGGTCTCATTCTCTTCGGTCCCATACATCTGCAACATCTGTTTGATTTTTTGGGCATCATATGCAGTTAAACCTATAAACAATATTACTCCTACATAGGTAATCACCCAGTATAAAGTGCTATTGGCCCAGAAAATGTTCACGATGGTAGCAATGATGAGTCCAACCAAAGCCATCATGAAGATACTTCCGAATTTAGTTAAGTCCAATTTTGTGGTAGTACCAATAACAGCCATAACCGCAAACGTACCAGCTGTAACAAAAAATGCAGTGGCAATGGAAGTCATGGTATATGCCAAGAATAGAACTGACAATGTAGCTCCATTCAGCACAGAATAAATGGCAAACATTATACCAGCTGTGGTAAATGACATCTTATTTATACGTGCACTCAGGATGAAAACGATGGCCAATTCTGCGATGCAAAGCCCAATCATCAGCCCTGAACTAAACATATCTGGATGCATCATGAGATAATTAGCCACGTAGCTAGCTGTTAAGCCAGTGACAGCCAATGCCAATGCCATCCAAATGAAAACATTACGGAATAATTTAGCATAAGCAGGTGCTCCTATATAATCAATAGAGGAAACATCCCATCGATTGTTGTAATTTTCCATTATTTCTTTAATAATTTAGTTTATAATTCAGTTTCCAGAAAGTGAATGTACAAATCTTGGACCAAACTTTTATAATGTCATTCTAGTCACTTTAATTTACGCCCCTTTAAGCTGTTTTTGCGGTTATTAAAGTGATTTGTTCCTGTATAGTATCACTGCATTGAATAATCTTTCTCATATCATTCAGAAGCCTTATTCTATAGCGCCAAATGCGGAAATAGAAGAATGCTCCTAATGGGAAAAAGATGCCAGCTACCACATTTTTCCATTTTGTCAGGAAAGGACTGGTATGTGCCGATGAAATTAGAACGGGCATTTCATTCAGCTCTCCGATTATGATGCGATTCCTACTATTAGAAAGTTGTTCAATAATAGATTCTAGTTTTTCGCTGATTTGCTCCACCTCTGTGTCTGGCTGACTTTTCCAGAAAATCTTCACATAACTTGGAGGCTTCAGCAAACTGCTCTTTTGGGCATATGATCGGCACTGACGGTTTAAATCGGCAAGTCCTTCTTTTAGTTCCGGATATGCTGGAGGGTCTATGATAACCTCCTTCATGGAAATAGACCGGTGAATCTTAAGGCCAAATAGACGGATGAAGAAATTCCGGTAAGCATCCATATTGAATACGGTGGAATCTTTATTTGCCTTGTAGGTAAGCCATGCTCCCATGGGGACTAATATAGCGGTGCTTAGCCACATACCAAACCATGCGGGTATTTGTAGGCTACGCACCTGACGGTATGCAGTATTGTCTATAATATAATAAATGATAAAGATGACTACCGATACAATAACAGGCAGTCCTAAACCACCTTTCCTTATAATAGCTCCTAATGGTGCACCTATGAAGAAGAAGACCAAGCAAGCCAGTGACAATGTTATTTTTCGGTGCCAGTTAGCCCAGTGTGCAGCTATTTGTCTGTTGTTCTCCTTGATAACCAACTGCTTGAACTCGAAATCACTTTTAGCATTAGTCATACGGGTCTTGGCATTCTGTATAATACTCATTTTACCTTCTCGTCCCATCTGAGATATAATGGAGTCAAAAGGTAAATTGGTAGTTCCTTTAGCTTCTGCTAATGCTCTTCTAGCTTTTTTCTTTATTTGGTTCTGGTTCAATTCAGGAGCCTTTAGAGTATTCATTTTCATATCAGTATAAAATGCAGTGTGCAAACTGTCTTGCTCTACAATCATACTGTCTATGCTTTCTCTGATTTCCCACATATTCTTTGTGTCTGCACGTGAAGAAAGGAAACCTGCATCCTGCATCTGGAAACCTCCGTCAAAATCGATGACTATCTGCTTGTTGACGAATGTCTCTCTTCTATAAGGGATGTGAATAGAGGAACTAGGTGCACTTTGAAGATTCTCAAACTGTTCTCCACTGAATAAAGAAAGAATGAGATACTTTTTATCGCTGCTCATATCTAAACGAGCAGAATCTGAAACTATAATGTGGGCATTTTGGAATCCATCTGCAAAACTGTAGATGGTCACATCTCTAAGAAGTCCCGTTTTCTTGTCTTTCTTTTTGACGTAAACATTGTAACCTTGAATCTCATTGTAGAATGCTCCCTCAGGAATGTCAAGCTCTGGAGATGTCTGACGCATGGACCACAATAAGGTGTACAGCTTATTCCAAGAGATTGGTGCTATAACATTCTGGAAATAGAAAGATGTCACACCTAGGATAGCCACAATGAAAATCAACGGACGAAGGACCTTCATCAGTGAAATGCCTGCAGCTTTTATGGCCAGGAGCTCAAAGGATTCACCTAAATTACCAAAACTGATTAAAGCAGCCAGCAAAATAGCCAAAGGTAATGAGGTGGGGATAAGTGTGAGTGCAGCATAGTAAAAGAACTGGGCCATGATGTCCATGGTCAGACCTTTTCCTATAAGTTCATCCACATATTTCCATAGAAACTGCATCATGAATACAAATAGACACACGAAGAAAGTGCCTGCAAAAAGCAGGCAGAAATTTTTGATGATATAGATGTCCAACTTCTTTATATGAAACATTCCTCGTGAAATCTATTAACTACTGCAAAAGTACTACAAATTTACCATTTTGGAGCTATGGTTGTTTCTTTTTTATATTATAATAATGTGTAAAACCTCTAAAAAAGGCTCATAGATAAATTTTTTTGAAATAAATATTGTGAAATCAAAAAAATGTCCTACCTTTGCATCCGCTAATAAATGATGGCGGGATAGCTCAGCTGGTTAGAGCGCATGATTCATAATCATGAGGTC